>ENA-ORXM01000874-ORXM01000874.1-marine-metagenome-genome-assembly--contig:-NODE-874-length-46503-cov-9.271120_pt1 | contig 46503 bp, 48 predicted proteins | sample MGYA00237867_ERZ511480 | MGnify/ENA primary metagenome ERZ511480 (study PRJEB26309, sample SAMN06266103) | marine metagenome | isolation source: Algal blade | place: United Kingdom:Sidmouth, United...
TATCGCGTCCGGCTGCGATCTCGTCTTGTGCCACCCCGAGCGCCTCGCCGATCGGCGACACATAGACGTCGTTTGTCCCCTCGGTGCTCGTCGCCTCGTCGGGTTCGTCTCCCAGATCGCTCGCGGTCTCGGGAGCCGGATAAGACGACGACTCGATCAGTTCGGTTTCGGTTTCACTCGACGCGACGGTCGAAGCAAGTTCGCTCGCAGATGAGCACGCGCCGACCATCAGCACATGCACACAGATCAAGCAGGCCAGCCGCCTACACCCCAGTGCAACCCCTCGTCCCATCAGCCCAGAGTATCAATTGTCCTGCCGCTCGTTCCCCGCGCGTTATGCCAGCGAGTTCAATAACTACGAGGCAGGCCCAGGATCTTGCTGGAGATGAAGTTGAGGACCATCTCTTGGCTGACGGGTGCGATCTTCATCAGTCGTGCTTCCCGCCAGTAGCGCTCCACGTGGTACTCGCTGGCGTAGCCGAAGCCACCGTGGGTCTGCATGGCGCGGTCGGCGGCGAAGAAGCCCGCCTCCGACGCCAGGTACTTGGCGGTGTTCGCGGCTTCGGCGCACGGCAGATCCTTGTCGTACAACCAGGACGCTTCGCGAATGATGAGCTCGGCCGCCTTGAGCTTCATGTGGGCTTCGGCCAAGGGAAACGCAATGCCCTGGTTCTGGCCGATCGGCCGGTTGAAGATGATGCGCTCCTTGGCGTACTCGCTGGCTCGGCGGATCGAAGCTCGACCGATGCCCAGCGCTTCGCTGGCAATGAGCACCCGCTCGGGATTGAGCCCATCCAGGATGTAGCGGAAGCCTTTACCCTCGTCGCCGATCAGTCGGTTGGCGGGCACCCGCAGGTTGTCGTAGCGAACCTCGCATGACACCACGGCGTTGCGTCCGAGTTTGGGGATCGGTGTGATGTCGACCGCCGGATCCTGCAGGTCGACCAAGAACAGCGAGATGCCGTCGGTGCGACTCTCGCACTCTTCGATCGGCGTGGTGCGCACGAGCAGCAGGCACATCTCGCAATACGGCGCCTTGGTCGTCCAGACTTTGGCGCCATTGATCACGTATTCGTCGCCGTCGCGCACGGCCCGGGTTTTGATCTGGGTGGTGTCGGTGCCGGCGTCGGGCTCGGTCACGCCAAACGCCACGTGCAGCTCGCCGGATGCGACTCGAGGCAGCACTTCGGCCGCCAACTCGGGCGAGCCGTATTTGCGGACCGGTTCCATGCCAAAGACCGACAGGTGGACGGCCGAGCAGCCATTCATGGCGGCGCCCGACGCGGCGATCTCCTCGAGCATGATCGACGCTTCGGTGATGCCTTGTCCGCCTCCGCCGTACTCAGATGGGATGGCCATGCCGACCCAACCACCCTCGGCCAGCTTCTCGTAGAAGTCCCACGGGAACTCGTGATCGCGATCCTTCTGCAGCCAGTACTCGTCGGGGAAGTCGGCACAGATTCGCTGGATCCCCTCGCGGATCGCCTGGTGGTCAGCGTTTGGTGAGAAGTCCATCGCCGTCCATCGTCGCTGATCAGTGCAGCGACAGGCAACTCGCTGTCAGTCCGGCAGCACGTCGGCCAGACTGTCGCCGTCGATCGTGATGGCAAGCCAATGTGGCTGGTCATCTGCGGCTCGGGTCGGGTCGGTCGTCGCCAGAACGAGCTGGCCGCTGGCAACGGCATCGTCGAGCACCGGCCGGTGAGCGGGCAACGAGAACCCGAGCGCAAACGTGCACCGCACGGGAATCGATACCCGGATGCCGAGCAACAATTGGTGGCCGCCGTCGACGGGCACGCAGATAGCTTCGGTCGCGATGTCGCCGATGCCTTCGATGGCATGGACCCGAGCCAGATCGGCAACCTCGGGATGATCGGCGGTGTCCACCACCACGGTCGGCAGCCGCTCGCCGTCGACCGAGACGGTGGTCCCGATGTCGAGGACCGGCAGAAGAGGAGCGCCACTCATGCCAGCACGCTAACGGTCGACGAACCTGCGTAAGTGACCTGCCCGCTTACGCAGGTTGGAGCGTGACTCATGCGAGCGCGTTAACGGTAGTCGAACCTGCGTAAGTGACCCGCCCGCTTACGCAGGTTGCGGCTGATGCGTGAGTGGCGGTGCGGGATGCTTGACTTGTGGGGTGCTCACCGAACTCGATGCTCACCCCGAGGCCACCGATCCCGAACCCTTTGCGGGACCGGATCACCCGATTCGCCAGCTCACTCGGGCCGTGGCATTCGGCAAGGAGTGGAAGCCGGAACACGCCGAGCGCATGTCCAAGTTGTTCAACGACCTCGCGCCGGATTGGTCGGCGGACCATGTCGATGCCACCAAAGCAGCCCCGGTGCGCGACGCACTCGAACGTGGCGGAGTGCCCCTTGCAGGTAGCTGGCTCGAGGTCGGCTCCGGAACCGGTGCCGGAGCCCGGGTGCTCGACGGGCAGGTCGGGTCGCTCGTCTGCACCGATCTCTCGGGCGGCATGTTGAGCCATGCTCCGGACCTGGCACCGCGGGCGCAATCCGATGCCAGTGCATTGCCCTTCGACGCCGATTCCTTCGACGCCATGTTGCTGATCAACATGTTGTTGTTTCCCGCCGAGGTCGATCGTGTACTGCGCCCTGAAGGCACCCTGCTGTGGGTAAACACGCTGGGTGACCAAACACCGATCCACCTCCCGGCCGCCGATGTGCTCGAAGCGCTGCCCGGCGACTGGGTGGGAATGACTGCTCGTGCCGGAACCGGCTTCTGGCTCACTGCCCATCGTGCCTGAGCCTGACAATCATCGGGGCCACGACAGCACCCCGGTCCGCACTCCCGCTGCCGCCTTGGATGGGCGCGATGGCGACGCAGCTCGATGATGCGGGTGCGTAGCTGGCACGGTGTGCTCGCCGCGTTCGTGCTCTCAGCGGTTGCCTGCTCGTCGACGGTCGACGTGACTGCACAGCGAGAAGCAGCTCCGACCCCAACGGCGATCGCCGAGCCTGCGCGCGCCACACCTGCGCCGACCCCGACGGAACCGCCGCCGCCCGCCACCGCGGTGCCTACACCGACCGCTAGTCCTGAACCCACGCCCACGCCGACCCCGATACCGACGCCGACCCCGATACCGACGCCGCAGCCGCCGGGGCCATGCGATGCCGGCCCGCTTGCACTTGCGGACCCGAACCGCCCGATCTATGCGGCTGATCTTGCGGTCGACCCGATCTCGCGCACGGTCACCGGTGACCTGTCCGTCGACTTCACGCCCGATATGGCTGTCAGCGAGATCTATCTGCGGCTCTGGCCGAATGGGCCGCGACCAGCAGCAGGCGGCGTTGCTATGACCATCTCCGACGTGTTCATTGCCAACGAGCGAACCGGCGAACCAGCAGGCGAATTCGAAGCCGACATGACCGATCCGACGACCGCCAGGTTTGCGCTGGGTTCCGCGGTCGAGGCCGGCGAGACACTCTTGATCAGCCTTCGCTTCGAGCTGGTTGTGCCCATCGAGCTCAACTCTCGGCTGTCTGGTCGAGACGACTACATGCGTCTCGGCACCCTGCTGCCGATCTTGCCGTGGGAGCCCGGAATTGGATGGGCGCGGGATCCGGCGACCAGCCTGTTCGCCGAGGCGGTGTCTTCGCCAGTCGCCGACTACAGCGTGAAGGTCGCAGTGCCCGAGGGCTACGACGTGCTCGCGTCGGGTGTTGTCGACGATGCCGGCGTATGGCGAGTCGCAGCCGCCCGCGATTTCTCGCTGAGTGTCGGCCGATTCCGAACCCTTAACGCCGTCGCCATGGCACCCGAGCCGGTGCAGGTGACGGTCGGCGTGCACGAGACCATCGACGACGATCCCCAGGTGTATCTCGACAAGATCGTCGACTCGCTCGAACAGTTCAGCAGCCGCTGGGGTCAATATCCGTGGCCGTCACTCACGTTTGCCGTCACCCCCAACCTGAGTGGTGGCATCGAGTTCCCCACCCACATCCAGCAGGGGCCGAACACCCAAGGCCGGGTGACCAGCCACGAAGTCGGCCACATGTTCTTCTACTCGCTGGTGGGCAACAACCAGGGCGCCGCCCCATGGCTCGACGAGGGCCTGACCAGCTACGCCGAGTTCACCTACGAAGGGACCCCCGCCAACGCGTTCCCCATCCCGGCTGCGGGCGTCGGCGAAGCCACCGAACCCATGACCTTCTGGGAGCAACGAGCCGACATCTACTACCGCTCGGTCTATGCCCAGACGGGGTTTGCGTTGCAGCTGTTGGGCCCGCAGGCCGATGTCGACTGTGCACTCGCTCGCTACGTCGCCCAGAACGCCCATCAGATCGCCACCGCCGACGACTTCGTCGCCGCCTTTCTGCCAACGTTTCCCGACATCGTCAACCAGATGGCCGCACTCGGCGTCGACCTCGAACAGTCCGGGTAGGACGCCTTCGGGAACAAGCACATGGCAATGGTCGGGGCAGGCAGGTACTTGTACCGCAAAACGATCTGTGCGATCCCGGACCGCTTCGCAGGTTGGCTGCGGTGCGCGTACGCTCGGGGGATGAGTGCAGCGAGTTTGATCGACTATGGCGTCAACCGAAAAGGCCACCGCCAGACGCGACGGCAGTGGTTGACCAATGGCCCACCTCGAGCGCTCGTGTTGATGAGTCACGGCATCTCGGAACACTCTGGTCGCTACGAAGCCGTCGGTGCGCAGTTCGCAGCCGCCGGGATTGGTGCCGTTGCAATCGACCAGCGGGGCCACGGCACCACCGAGGGCACCAAGGGCTACGTCGACTCTTTCGACGGGTTTCTCGATGATGTCGAGGATCAGCTCGCCGAGCTACGAGCAATGGGTGTTCCCGTGATCTTGCTCGGACATTCGATGGGTGGTCTGGTCGCCACCTCGTACGCGATCAGCGACCGACCTTCTCCTGACCTACTCGTGCTGAGCGGCCCGGCACTTGGCACCGATCTGCCGGGCTGGCAGATCACCGCCGTGAGCAAGTTCGCGCAGTTGGCGCCCAAGCTCTTCATCGGCCCGCCATTCGACACCAGGGTGCTGTCGCGAGACCCCGAGGTCGGCAAGGCATACGACGCGGATCCGTTGGTGAAGCCCGGCGGCAGTTCGAACCTGCTTGCCGAGTTGATGTCGACCATGAAGGCCACGGCCGCACGCGTGAACGAACTCGCCGTGCCCACGTTGTGCCTGCACGGTGCTGAAGACGAACTGGTTCCGGTATCGGGTTCAGAGGTTCTCGAAGGCGTGCCGGGGGTCGAAAGACGGGTGCTGCCCAACCTGCGTCACGAGGTCTTCAACGAGCCCGAAGGGCCTGCGCTGGTGGCCTCGGTTGTCGATTGGATCGATACCCAACTCGCAGCAGTTTGATCCAGGCGATCAGGTGGTTCCGCTCGATCAGCTCGATCAGCCGGTGCGGGTGAACAGATACGCGAATGCGGACTTCTTGTACGGCACCCCGCGTCCGAGTTCATGCAGGCGGGCAGCGGTCACCTCTTCGTCCTTCTTGGGCATGAAGTAGCTGGCCAGGTTCGTAGTTGCGAACAAGTACTTGTTGTCGCGGGCAGTGATCACGCCGGTCAGCTCGTAGCGGTAGTCGATCGAAGCCATAGATGCATCGCCGTGGCTGGCATTGACGAGCAGCGACCCGCCGACCTTGAGGTGCCGTGTGCAGTGCTCGGATACGAACCCGGCATAGAGCGAGATCAGCAGATCGACCGAACGGTCGCGCACATCGAGGTCGTCGGTGTAGTCCGCGTGGATGGCCTGCAGCTTGTACTTGGTGTCATCGTCGCGTTGGGCGTCGATGATTTCGCGCACGCCGGCTTCGTCGGCGAAGAACTTGGGAAAGCGCTTGTCATTGTCGACATAGATCACGTTGTCGAAGACCATCGACGGGGCGATGTCGACAAAGGAGCCGGGGTAGAGAACCTTGTTGGCGTCTATCGAACGAGCAACGGTACGAAACAGCCGTTCGCGGTCGCCGGGATGGCGATCTTGGGCCGCCCATAGCTTCGCCGTATGTTTGTCCATCACGAGACCCTACGTACCAACTGGCGTGGGCGGACGGTTTGTGCCAGATCGCACGGATTTCGTTGTTACCCGGACAGCCCTGCAGAGCGCCCGGAGCGACCCGGGGGTGACCGACTTCAGTGATCGCCGCGTTGGCGCAGGAACTGCTCGACTTCGGCGACGAGTTGTTCGGGTGACGCGTCATGGTTGGCGTCGTAGTGGCGTTCGAGTTCGGCAATGAACTCGACGGTCTCGGGATCTTCTTCGACATAGGCGTCGACCTGGCGAACGTACTCGACGCTTTCGCGCTGCAACTCGTCGGTCTCGAACTCAGCACCCAGCAGGTCACGCAGTTTCTTGAGCAGTGCCAGTGCTGCCTTGGGTGACACCGCGCCCGGTACATAGGTCGGCACGGCAGCCCACAGCGATGCGTACGGGATACCGGCAACGCTGCAGGCGGAATGGATGACGCCGATGATGCCGGTCGGGCCTTCGTAGGTCGATGCCTCGAGATCGCTGAGGGCCTCGAGATCACCCGACGATGAGCCGTAGACCACCGTTGGGCGGGTATGAGGCACGTCGGCCAGCAATGCGCCGAAGCTGACAATCGTGGACACGCCCATGTCGTGGGCCACACCCAGGATGGTCTCGGTGAACGAACGCCATTTCAGCTGCGGCTCGGTGCCGCGCACGATGATGAGATCACGGCCTTCGAGGGCTCCTTCGGCAATCGCGAAGGTGGTCGAGGGCCACGAAATGCGACGCTCGCCTGTTTGGGTCAACTCGATTGATGGGCGGATAGCGGTGAAGTCGAAGAACTCTTCGGCATCGATGGCGGCGAACGGTGCCGCGCTCCACGTTTGTTCGAGATACTCAGCAGCCGACGATGCAGCGTTGCCGGCGTCGTTCCAGCCGGCGAACGCGACCACCATGACAGGATTCTGCGCCGAGCGGCGCTGATACCAGTCCAAGTGTCGGGTCTGCGACCCGCCCCGTTGCTCCGTCACAAAGCTCACACTATCTGTGATGTCGACTTCTGCAACCGCAGAATCACAACAGCAACACCCGCCTCAACGCTCGATTCTTCTAGGCTGCGAGCGTGTCTGAAGATGACGTCCTTATCGAAGAAGTCACCGCAGTCGATGACGAGTTGGTGGCCGCGTTCGAGTTGCTCATTCCACAGCTTTCCTCTTCGAACCCGCCGCCGCCGGCCAAAGACCTGCAAGCCATTGTCGACGCGCCCGACTCGGTACTGCTGATCGCGCGCGACGAACGAGACAGCGATCGCATTGTGGGCTCACTCACGCTGGCGATGTTCCGGATCCCCACCGGCTACCGGGCGTGGATCGAAGATGTCGTGGTTGACACGGCTGTTCGGGGGCGCGGCATCGGCGACAAGCTCAACCGCGTTGCGCTCGAACGAGCCCGAACCGCAGGCGCCAGCACCGTGGATCTGACCAGCCGGCCGAGTCGCGAAGCCGCCAACCGGTTGTACAAGCGCATCGGCTTCGAGCAGCGCGAAACCAACGTGTATCGATACAAGCTCTGAAAGCGGCTCAGGTGCTCACGGCGGCCAAGTCGCTGTCGACCATCATGGCCACGAGTTCTTCGAAGCTCACCTTGGGCGACCATCCGAGTTTCTCGCGAGCCAGCGTGGGGTCGCCGAGTAGGTAGTCGACCTCGGCCGGGCGTTCGTAGCGCTCGTCGTGGCGCACGAAGTCCTGCCAGTTCATGTCGAGGTAGCCGAAAGCCGTCTCGCAAAAGTCGCGCACGCTGTGAGCCTGGCCGGTGCCGATCACGTAGTCGCGGGGCTCATCTTGCTGCAGCATGAGCCACATTGCCTCGACGTAATCGCCGGCGTATCCCCAGTCGCGTTTGGCGTCCAGGTTGCCCAGATACAGCAGGTCTTGCTTGCCGACCTTGATGTTCGCCGCGGCTCGCGTGATCTTGCGAGTAACGAACGTCTCGCCGCGTCGTGGGCTCTCGTGGTTGAACAAGATGCCGCTGACCGCGAACATGTCGTAGCTCTCGCGGTAGTTCACGCACAACATGTGGGCGAATGCCTTGGCACAGGAATAAGGGCTTCGCGGATGGAACGGCGTCTTCTCGCTCTGCGGCGGCGGCGACGCACCGAACATCTCAGACGATGACGCCTGATAGAAGCGCGTGCTGCGAGAGTTCATACGCACCGCTTCGAGCAACCGCAGCGTGCCGGTGCCGGTGATGTCGGCGGTGAACTCGGGTATCTCGAAGCTGACCTTCACATGGGATTGTGCCGCCAGGTTGTAGACCTCGTCGGGCTGGATCTCTCGCACGAGGCGGGCCAGGGCCGAGCTATCCGCAAGGTCGCCGTAGTGGAGAAAGAAGTTCTTGTTGCGGTCCTGTGGGCCTCGGTAGATGCCATCGAGGCGCCATGTGTTGATAGACGAGGACCGACGAATCAGCCCGTGGACCTGATAGCCCTTGGTCAACAGGAGCTCGGCGAGATAACTGCCGTCTTGACCGGACACGCCGGTGATGAATGCGGTTGGCATCGCGAGTCCTGCCCGGTAGTGCTGAATTGCCGCTCAAGGGTACCCAGTGCTCGGCGAACCGGATCGACTATCGGTTCATGCGCTTGCTATGAGTGCGTCAGATTTCCATGCCCTTGGCCACCACGGGCTCGAGCTTGTGGACTTCGGGAGCACCGGCCATGAACGCGCCAATGGCGCGCATGGCGGCCTTCATGCCATCGCCCTTGCCGTGCACATCGACCGCAGCCTGGTCGGTGTAGAGCTCGAAGAACCAGTAGTTGTTGTCGTCGCCCTTGTGTGCGGAATAGATCTCGAGCCCGGCTTCTTCGTTGCTGGCCGTGATCATGTCGGCCAACGCAGCCTCGAATCCTTCGTTCTGGCCTTCGGCACACGGGAGCTTTGCGATGAGTGAGATTTTGGACATGCACTCAACGTAGTCGGGGCGCCGCCGATAGGAGAAGGCCGCACGGAAGCACGCACGGTGATGCCCCGGTCCGATCTGTGACAAGAGGTACGTAGGACTGAGGCAAAAACGCTCGTATGATCCGGCGCTGCGCGCCGCCCGCAAGCGACGTCCTCCCCCACCCTCGAAGGCACGCATGTCCTCATCAATCGCTGCTCCCGCTGCGCGCCCCGCCGAAATCGGGCCTGCGCACTGGCTTTCACAGCCAAGGGTCAACCTCATGTCCGGGCTCGTGGTAGCCCTGGCGCTGATTCCCGAGGCAATCTCGTTCTCCATCATTGCCGGCGTCGACCCCAAGGTCGGCCTGTACGCATCGTTCACGATGGCCATCGTCATTTCGATAGCCGGCGGCCGAACCGGCATGATCTCGGCGGCAACCGGTGCCATGGCGTTGGTGGTCGTGAACCTGGTGGCCGATCACGGTCTCGGCCATCTGTTTGCAGCCACGATTCTGTGCGGATTCATTCAGATGCTCTTCGGGGCCATGCGCGTTGGCTCACTCATGCGTTTCGTGCCCCGCACGGTCATGCTCGGCTTCGTGAACGCGCTGGCGATTCTGATCTTCCTCGCCCAGCTCCCCGCGATCATGTTGGACAAGGATCTCGACGAAGACGCTGGCTTCTTCTCGCAACTGTCGACCATCTTCTCGAACGACGATGGTCTCGGTGGCAAGCGCTTGCTCAATCTTCTGTTCATTGGCCTCGGCTTGTTCGTCATCTACATGCTGCCTCGGCTCACCAAAGTCGTGCCCTCGCCCCTGGTCGCCATTGCTGGTCTGACCGCGGTTGCCTACGCAATGAATCTCGACCTGCCAACCGTTGGCGATGAAGGAGAGTTGCCGAGCGCCCTGCCATGGGTTGCGCTGCCCGATGTGCCATTCACCTTCGAGACGCTGCAGATAATCTTCCCGTACGCGCTGACGCTTGCCCTGGTCGGCCTGCTCGAGTCGCTGCTCACGGCACAGATGCTCGACGACATGACCGACACCGACTCCGACAAGAACGTCGAGGCGCGCGGCCAGGGAGTGGCCAACGTGGCCACCGGGTTCTTCGGCGGCATGGCAGGTTGCGCAATGATTGGTCAGTCGATGATCAACCACTCCCAGGGTGGACGCACCCGGCTCTCGACACTCGCATCCGGCGTGTTCCTGATCATCTTGATTTTGGTCCTCGGCGACGTCGTCGCCGTGATTCCCATGGCCGCACTCGTGGCAGTGATGATCATGGTCTCCATCGGCACGTTCAATTGGCGCAGCGTTGGTCCCGATGCGTTGAAGACCATGCCTCGTACCGAGACGGCAGTGATGCTCGCAACCGTTCTCGTGGTGGTCGTGACCCACAACCTGGCCTGGGGCGTAGCCGCCGGTGTGCTGCTGTCGGCAATCTTCTTCGTTCGCCATGTGTCGCACGTCGTGCGAGTGACCAGCGTCGTCGACCCGAGCAACCACGAGCGGTTGTACGACGTCCGCGGCGAGCTGTTCTTTGCCTCGACCAATGATCTGGTGCACTCGTTCGACTACGACGCCGTCAAGATGGAACGAGTCGAAATCGACCTGAGCAATGCCCGAATCTGGGACACCAGCGCGGTGGCGGCACTCGACGACGTCGTCGCCAAATTCGCCGAGCGCGGCATCGAGGCCGAACTCGTGGGCCTCAACCGCCACGCCGAACGACTGCACACCAACGCCACGGGCAAAGTCTCCAGCCACTGAGTTTCTTCGCTCCGCTTGGGGCGACGTTCGTCGCATATGGTTTCTTGTTGGTTGGTGCGCTTCGTCCCTCCGCGCTTTTCGCTCGTCCCTCGCTCTTGGGTGTGTTTCTTCGCTCCGCTCGGGAGTAGTCCGCGTTTGGCTCGTTCCTCGCGCAAACGCTGTTGGCGACCTCCATGTCCACGGTCCTTCCTGGCGCTTCTGGATCGAGACGTGCGTTGCAGGGCTTGCGGGGACCGTCGGCTCGTGGATGTCGGATAGCCGCAGCGAAGCAAGGCGTACTACCCGCGGTCGGTCCCTCTGCGCTTTTCGCTGCGCTCGGGGCGACGTTGATCGTATGGCTCTCAGGGATTGCTGGCATGTACGGCTGTGATAGCCGCAGCGGAGCGAGCACATCTCTCGCGGAAATCTGTGAAAGCTACCCTTGAGGGGTGAACGAAGCAGCAGAGATCGGCGCCGTCACTGCTAACGCGGCTCGGGCTTTGCTTCGACTGCGTGGCGAGACCGCTGGCCGTGCTCTCGCGGAGCTCTTGGTGCGGCGCTATCGAGCGCTGACCGACTTGCAGAAGATCGACTTCTTTCGCGTGCTTCTCGACGAGTTCGGTGCGGATCGCTCCGTCGTCGATGCTGCGATAGCTGCCTACCAAGACGATCCCGGCGAGCAGACCATGGTGGCGCTGGCCGAGGCAGCGGATTCGCAACGTCTCGACTTGTTTCGTGCCATCAATACGGCACCCGGTGGCATTGCAGTATTGCTCGACATGCGCACCGTCTTGCTCACGCATCGCCATGAAATGCCCGAGTTGATGCCCGTCGAGCAGGACCTCAAGTACCTGCTCACCTCATGGTTCAATCGTGGGTTCTTGCGGCTCGAGCAACTCAGCTGGCAGACGCCAGCCCATATTCTCGAAAGCCTGATCAGGTACGAAGCCGTCCATGAGATTCGAGGATGGAGCGACCTTCGTCGGCGGCTCGCTCCCGACCGGCGCTCATTCGGATTCTTCCACCCCGCGCTGCCTGACGAGCCCATCATTTTCGTCACCGTTGCCCTGACCAAAGGCTTGGCCACCTCGATTCAAGATGTCATCGATGCGCCCACTCCCGAGCCGTTCGCACCCGAGACCGCCCAGGCCGATACTGCGATTTTCTATTCGATCACGAATTGCCAGACGGGCCTGCGCGGAATTTCATTCGGCAGCTTTTTGATCAAACAGGTCACCGAACGCCTGGCGGCGGAACAGCCGACCGTCACCACGTTCTCCACGCTGTCACCTGTTCCCGGTTTGGCGTCCTGGTTGACGCAGCAGCATCCGCAGGTCGACACGAGTGACGAATCTCAGATGGTCGCATTGTGCGCGCGCTATCTGCTCACGGTCCGGCGACGAGGGTTGCCCCAAGATGCTGTTGCCCGCTTCCACCTACGCAATGGGGCTCGAGTCGAACAGATCAATTGGCAGGGTGACACCTCACCGAAAGGGTTGGCCGAGTCGCACGGCCTGCTCGTGAACTATCTGTACTCGGGCCAGGACATCGCCGACAACAACGAAGCGTTGACGCTCGATGGGCTGGTTACGGCATCGAAGCAAGTCGCCGACCTGCTCGATCCGTTCGACGAGTCTCTGGTGCGAGTGTCGACAAACTGAGGGCGCAGCGCAGGTGACAGAGTAGAGCGATGAGAGCAGCCATTCTTCGCCGTGGACAGATGGTCGTCGAGGACCTTGCCGACCTGACACCGGGTCCCGGCCAGGTGCTGGTCGAACCGCTGGCATGCGGAATCTGCGGCTCGGACCTGCACACCGTTGACCATGCGCACGACATGGTCGAGGCGGCAGCGGCCGCAGGAGTTGCTTCCTTCGCCGAAGGTTTCGACCCAGATCAGGATCTGGTCATGGGTCATGAACTTTCGTGTCGGGTCATCGGACTCGGCGCAGGTGTCACCACCATTGCCGAGGGTGACGAGTTCGCAGCCATGCCGTACCTCGAGACTCCCGACGGGCGCGTTGTTCCGGGGTACAACAACCGCTTCCCCGGTGGCTACAGCTCGCAGATGCTGCTGAGTCCCGAAGCGCTGCTGCCCATACCCAACGGCCTAGATCCAGATCTTGCGGCGTTGACCGAACCCATGGCCGTTGGCCTGCATGCAGTCAACGAATCCTCGATCAGCCCCGACCGGGTGGCGTTGGTCGTGGGCGCCGGACCCGTGGGGCTGGCGATCATTGCTTCGCTGGCCGCCGCTGACATCGAGGCGATCATCGCCTCTGATTTCTCGCCCACTAGACGAGGCGTCGCCATGCAAATGGGTGCGCACCAGGTGGTGGACCCGGCGAGCGAATCGCTCATCGATGCCTGGCGGGCGGCCAGCGACGGCATCACCCCTCCCGTGCTCTACGACGCCGTTGGTGTTCCCGGCATGATCGACCAGCTCATGGTGCAGGCTCCCGCGCACAGCGAGATCCTGATCGCAGGGGTGTGCTTTCCGCCCGACAACTTCCGACCATCGATCGGCATCTACAAGCATCTGTCACTGCGCTTTGTGCTCGGCTGGTCACCCGAGGAGTTTGCCCAGTCGCTGCACAACCTGTCCGAAGGTCGCATCGACGGTGCACAGCTCATCACCGGCCGGGTGGACATAGACGGTGTGCCCCAGGCATTCGAGGATCTCGCCGATCCCGAACAGCACGTGAAGATCCTCGTCAAACCCAACAGCTAGCGCACGCCGCACACGCAACGAGCCAAAGGCGCACTACCTGGGCAAAGTGCCGGGGTGAGCTTCTTCGATTGCATGCAGGGTCGACAGGCCGATGCGTCCGTGGGCCAACAGATGATTCACGAGCCCTTCGAGCGTTTCGGTGTTGCGCACGCCTTCCTGCTTCATGCGCCCGCGCACTCGTTGCAGCGTGTTGTCGACCGTCTTTTCTGAAACGTTCCAGAGCTGGGCGACCTCGGCGTAGCTGAGCAGAGCGACCGACGAACCCCGCAGGCGACTGAGAGCGAAGGTCGTGAGGTAGATGGTCTCGCGATCGGTCAACGTAGTGCCGAATTCGATCGTGGCCTCACCCGGCGCATCGGGCGCACGCATGGAAACGACCGGTTCATCAGCTCGATATAGCAGTTGATAAGGCGTTGGGCCTGCAACAAAGGACACGGACCCCGCCGGCATCGGTAGAGCACATTCGGTGCCCGGCGGAAGCTCGATGCGGGCGCCATTGGTGCCGAAGACCAACAGGCGGGTCGACGTGCCGACGTTGTGGAGCCACCACACCAAGCCATTCCATCGGAACTCGCCGGTGATGCGATGCATGAACTGGTTTTCCTCATCGAGCGCAAGTTGTGCGCTGCGACCGAAACTCAATGACTCTGTTGCCGAGTACCCCACACCCGCTAGATCCAGCCACAACGTCGTCATCGTTCTGGATCGTAGTATCTCGGCCCAGTGCACATGGGGGAGCGCCCCCGACGTGGCCAGAGAAGCGAGTCGGTATGGAGTCATGCGTTCACCTGGTCGGCTCGTTGTCGGTCTCGTCGTCGCCGTCACGGTGTGGACGGCAGCAGGATGTAGCAGCGACGGCGAAGTGGTGACGGAGCCGGTCGAGCCGCCGATCACTGCCACAGCCGAGACTCCCGCCCAGGACCGTGATCCTGCGATCCTCGATGATCCCGATCCAGTGGCGGCGGACCCACCGGCGACCACGGAGTCGGCCGCGGCTGCGTCGCCTGGTCGCCGCCAGCCGTCAACTACCGAGCATCCAGGCGAGGCGTGCCAGCCATATGCGAGGTCGACATGCTCAAGGGGTTCACGTTCGTCGGCGATTCGGGTCTAGGACCAGCCGAGGTCACGGCCGAGTACTGCTGGCATGAGAACGGCGCCTTCGGTGATCCGGAGTACTTCTAGATCGCGGTCCACGACGTGACTTCGGCGACCTGACAGGCGGTGACGTCGATGACGCCATTCTGGTGGTGCCGTTCTCGACTCGACCATCGGGCGCCTGCTACCAATCGGCGAGACCGTCGACACCAACCGTCTCGATGAGATCAACAGGCTGTGGCTCACCGAGCTCGAAACGCAGGGCCCGATTCCCGACACGGTCGACGCGCTGCTTTCGCAATGGGCTCGGTTCACTCCGCTAATCTGGTGCCTGAGGGTGTCGCGTTCGGTACCGATCGAAACGGTCTGGGCGGCGGCTCCGTGGGCACGTCGACGGTGGTCACCTTCGCTCAACTCGGCGACCTGGTGAACCCGCAGATCGTTGCTCGCCTCGCATCAGGCTGACGACACCGGTTGCAAACAGCGTGCTCTTGCACGCGACGACGGTTCGACCATCAGTTGAAACAGTGGCGAATGACGTAGTGTTGAATCAGTCATGGCCAAGGTACCTGCCCAACAAAATGCTCGCTTCTCGCCCTCACGACTGGCGGTGGGACCCAAACTCATAGGCTTCGGCGCGGGTCTGTTCGTGGTGACTCGTATCGTAAACTGGTTGCCCCTGGGCTTGCTCGGAACGTGGATAAATGGCTTCCTGTGGCCTGTACTGCTGCTCTCGGTACTCGCCGGAGGCGCCCTGATGTATCTGAAGTCGAAACGGTCCTGAGGCCCTGCGCACATGAAGAAGTTTTTGGTCACGCAGCAGTTCGATGCCTCGAGTGGCGCCGTCCATCAGGCATTCCTCAGCAAGCAGACGTGGCAGTCGTTCTCGGATCTGCCCTTCGTTGGCGATCCCGTGGTGACGTCGTTCGTTGGTGGCGATCCAACCGTGATCTCCACGGCCTATCACGTGTCCATCGATCTGCCTCCGCTGGCATCAAACTTCATCGACGCCGACAAAATGACCTTCGTCGAAATCACCACGTTGCATGGCGACGGTTCGGGCTCATTCGAGATCGTGCCCGACCACTACGCCAACCTGCTGGCGGCGAGCGGCCGTATCGAGATGGTGCCCTTCGACCAAGGTCGCAGCGAGCGCCTGATCCAAGGCTCGGTCGACCTCGACCTCGGCTGGGCCGGCAAGCTCTTCGAGAGTCCGGTCGAAGATGCGATTGTCACCGGGCTGAAGCAGGCCCTGACGGCCCAGGCGAACCAGATCAATCTGTAGCTGGACATAGAGCCAAAATCACCTATGGCGATGCACTAGTTCGCACGGCTCAAGTTCTCGCCGCGGCGTCCGATAGAGGAAGATGGATCGCCACGCAAAGTGGCTGCGCCGGCGCATCGTTGCGTCCGTGGCCACCCAGACAGCTCTAGCTTTCGCCGTCGTAGCAGTGCTGGTGTTCGCCCTTCTGCAATGGCGTACCGGCGTTGGCTTCTTGGCCGCCGTGTTCATTTCTCTCGTGGTCGGTCAACTTGTGGCTTTGGCTCGCGTGGTTCACGCCGTGCGCAGCAACCCGCTCGACTACGCTTCTATGCGTCGATACGTGGACATCCCTTTCACGTTTCGGGTCTCGCGATTCGAGGGCCCCGAGAGCGCCCACCCCGTAGCCGATCGGCTGCCCGGCTTCGAACCAGTCGCTTCGATTCGAGACAACGCCGCGCACCCCGAGCCGGTCTTCGACATCTACCACGACCCTTCGCGGCTCGTAGCTGCTTCGGTCAACCGAACGACCGGCGCGATCTCGCTCGTCTCCTCGCTCGAGAATGACCGAGTCCTAATGACCAACACCAGCCTGATGCCTCCACACGAGCGGCTGGTCATGACCGTGTCGCCGAAGAAGAGCATCGACTCCCTCATCGACACCCATCGCCGAGCAATCTCTGCCCGGACCGATGTCATCGAACTTTCATCCAGCGCCCACCAAGTCGTGCTCGAGTCACTGGCAATCGAGCACGAATCGTATGTGACCGTCGGTGCGTTCCTCAGCCCGTTCTTGGATCTCGACCCTGCGAACTCGTCGCGAGCCCGTCTCATGGCAAAGATCGATGCTGACGAGTTCACCCGACTGCCAACGCGGCTGGGCCCAGACTTCGCTAAGGGCGACCGTGGTGCGCCTGCCGCCCGAACAGGCGAAGCTCGATCGGCTACCGAAGAATCGCCACCGTCAGCTCCAGTGCCGTCGGGTGCGACCAACGCGCAGCTAACCACGCCCCAGGTGATTGCCCCGCAGGTGATTGCGCCACAGATCACAGAACCAACGATGACTCCCGCTGATGTCGTGGCGCGGGATCTGGCCCGTGTCGAGGCACCGGTTGCAGAGGCGTCGACAGCCCCTCTCCCGAGCGATCCACTTGAGGCTCTTTCACCCGAGGTCTCATCGGTCGAGCCAGTTGAAGCAACGGTTCCGGATCTTGGCGACGCGCCAGAGCCGGTTGCCGAAGCGTCAGCAGCGCCACCCGGGGCCGAGCCGGTTGAACAGGCAGAGCCAGCTGAGGCAGCGATGGATCCTGTTGCAGCGATGTCGGACACACCGCCATCGAACACGCTGCCATCGGTTGCGCCGGTTATCCACGCCACACCGGACGCCGACGCTGTCGCCGAATCCGTGCCAGCCTCCCTCGACCTCACCAGTGCTATCGCATTGCCGGCAGCGGTGCCCGCTGTCAACAACGCAGTCGCGGCAAGCGAGTTGCCCATTGCCGGCTCAGTCTCTCCAACCGTGGAGCCTGTCAACAACGCAGGCGCGCTAAGCGAGTTGCCCATTGCCGGCTCAGTCTCTCCAACCGTGGAGCCTGTCAACAACGCAGTCGCGCTAAGCGACTTGCCCATTGCCGACCCAGCCTCTCCAACCGTGGAGCCTGTCAACAACGCAGTCGCGGCAAGCGAGTTGCCCATTGCCGACTCAGCCTCTCCAGTGGAGCCTGTCGTCGCAGTCGCGCCGGTTGCCATGCCTGTTGCTGACGTTGTTGCGCCTGCAACCGCAGAGCATGTTGCAGAAGTCACTGGCCAGAACCGAGACCGTTCCCTCGCTCAGCACCCCTTGTCTGAACCCGTACGAGTTCCGTCGTCGCTCGCGGCGTACCTGCTTGCGCCCGCCGATGTCGTTGCCGACTCGCTCAAGACATACGTAGCGAACGAACGCGGGGCCGAATCCGACGACCAAGTCCCTGTTGTGGGGGAGCCGGTGACGGGTCAGCATCCTGTGGTTGCGCCGACGCCTGTGGGGGAGCCGGTGACGGGTCAGCATCCTGTGGTTGCGCTGACGCCCGTGGCCGAGCAACCTGCCGCCGAGTCCGTGCCGGAGTACATCTCGCAGGCCCCACCAGAGTCGTTCGCCGACGCCATTGTCTCAGCCCCAGACACACCAGCAGCACTCGCTGCGCCCGACGGCGCTGGCTGGCCACCACCCGCCGCTGACGAAACAATGCTCGTGCCCGACCTGAGTTCGGCACTAGGCCGATCCGAAGAACCCGCCGAGAACCGCCCCCGCCTGTCCGAAGTCATCCGAGCGAACACGCCGGAGACCAGCAAACCTTCGGGTCGTCGCTCGCGTCGCAAATAGCGACGACCAAGCACCCGCTCTGGCCGCTCCTGCGCTTGCAACCGTCTGACGAGCACAGTCAGTCCCATCACCGAGCTGGAGTTCGCCGGTGCGATCCGGGCAGAAACGAACAGTCGTGCCTCCGTTGGAATCGCCCGACTCGTGCGCGTCATGAGCTAGTAATGCAGCTGTGAACAGTGGCGAGTCGCCCGGCGCGCCATCTCTCTCGGAGCAGCGATCGCCAGCAACCCGCTGCAGACCAACGAACGCCGCCATCGAACTGGGAAGACAACAGTGACAACACCGCAGTTCGCAGGAGACAAGAAGAAGGGACAGTCGCTACTCGGCAACGTCGAGCGACGGTTCATCAACTGGGGCATCCCCAAGGTTCCCAAGCCGATCCTGAGTCACCACCTGACCTACGTTACGATCTTCTGGTCTACCGGCACGATCCTGTTCGGCTGGCTTGCCACCAAGGACCTGGTCTGGCTGCACGGCATCTCGGTCATGGTGTTCGGCCAATGGCTGACCGATTCCTTCGACGGATCACTCGGCAAGTACCGCAAACAAGGGCTCGTCAAGTGGGGCTTCTACATGGACCATCTACTCGACTTCATCTTCCAAGGAGCACTGGTCATCGCATACTCGTTCCTGGTCGAGGCCGAATGGCTCGAGTTCTTGTTCCTTTTGCTACTACTCATCAGTTCGTCGACGATGTCAGTGTCGTTCCTGTCATTCGCGGCAACGAACCAATTCCAGATCGCCTACTACGGCATCGGGCCAACCGAGATCCGCATTGGCTACATCGTGCTCAACACGTTCGTGTTCTTCGCCGGCACCGAGATATTCAGCTGGGGGGTCCCCGTGATCGTGGCGCTCAACGCGGTTGCATTCCTGGTGTTGGCGGTGCAGTCGAGCAAGAACATCTGGCAGATCGACTACGAAGCCAACGTCGACGGCCAGCCTCGCCCCTGACCTTGCTCAACCGCCGTGACCATCTGGGTCAGACCCAGATGGTAAGCGGACCATCTGGGTCTGACCCAGATGGTAAACGAGGCAGCTATGCGGCGGGTTTGATTAGGACGATGGTCGCTTCTCGGTCGACCAGCTGAAGGTAGATCTCGATGCCGTTGCCATCGAGGAACGTGACTTGCTCGGTCGCAAACGCACCGGGTTCGCGCTCCACGAAGCCGTCGGCTTCGAGCGCGGCAACGTACTGTTCAGCTGCGGCGAATGAATCTGGTTCATCGGCCAGGCACATGACCACAGAGAACAGATCGTCTTCCTGGCTCACAGTGCCGTTGGCGCAATCGGTCACGTTACCCGGAGGTATCGCCACGGGCCAATCGGTCGGGAACCCCTGCGCGTCGACGGGTACGGGCGACGGTCCGGGGTCGCCGCACGCAGCCACGCCGACCAGCACGACGAGCAACACGGTCCCGATTCGGGCAAGACGCAGCATCGAAACGACCTTAGGTCGGGCGGAAGGTGCCCTGTTGCACAGTGGTAGCGACGTGGGTGCCATCGTGACGGTGGATGGTGCCGTGATTCAGGCCTCGACCGCCGGCGATCGTGGGGCTATGCATGTCGTAGCTGTGCCAATCGTCAAAGTGCGTCGCACGGTGGAACCAGATCGAGTGATCCAAGGTCGCACCCTTGAAGGTGCCGCTGGCCCCGTGAGGGCGCCAGGCAACACTCATCAGCCCTCGATCGCTCACGAACCCGATCACTGCCTTGTGCATGATGGGATCGTCGGGCATTGGTCCCGCAGGACGTATCCAAGTCGACATTGCCGGGTTGCCGTCCCCCTCGGTCGCTGGATCGAGCCACATCTCGACTGGCTGGTCGTCCCAATTTGCGCGGTTGCGCAGCTGATCGCGGTTCACCGTTTCTGCCAGGGGAACCATCGTCGGTGGATCGTCCTGGCGATCGGGCCCGTCGATGCCGTGGGTGAAACCGATCTGGGCATGACTGATGATGTGGTCGCCCTGATGGACTTCGACCCGCGCCGACGCATAGGTGCGCCCGGTGAACAGACGCTCCACGTGGTAGCGAAGTGGCTCGGTCGCATTCCCCCCACGCAGGAAGAACTGCTGAACCGAGTGCAGATCTCGTTCGGGATAACTACGCCCGGCGGCCACGATCGTCTGGGCGACAACGAAACCACCGAACAGTCGGCTCCTCATGTTCAGTGCGTTCTCGCCCGCCTCGCCGTGCCAGGTCGTGCTGGCCTCGGTGGTGTCGCCCTGCTCGAGATCCAGGCGATGAATGAGGCGCTCGACAGGCGTGGTCACGGTCGGCAGGGTAGCTGTATCTCTCCGCTCCGCTTGGGGCGACGTTCGTCGCATATGGTTTGTGGTCGGTTGGTGCGCTCCGTACCTCCGCGCTTTTCGCTCGTCCCTCGCTCTTGGCTGTGTTTCACCGCTCCGCTTGGGAGTAGTCCGCGTTTGGCTCGTTCCTCGCGCAAACGCTGTGTGGCGACCTCCATGCCTACGGTCCTCTCTGGTGCTTCTGCATCGAGACGTTCGTCGCAGGCTTGCGGGGACCGTCGACTCGTGGGGCTCGGAGAGCCGCAGCGAAGCAAGGCGTACTATCCGCGCTCCGTACCTCCGCGCTTTTCGCTCGTCCCTCGCTCCGATGAGATGAATCGCGACCTGCAGAAATTTCACGAGTTTGTGTTGGGAACTGGCGGCCGAGCGTCGAGCTGATCCGAAAGATGATCTCATGACCGGCCTAGCGTTGGCCGAACAAGATGGCGATCGTTTGAGCGAAGACGAACTCGTTGCCGTCTTCGGCATGATCTTGTTCGCCGGTCACGAGACCACGGCCGGCCTGATCGGCAACGCGCTGTTGGCTCTCGAACAATTCCCAGAGCAGCGGGCCTGGATCCGTGATGATCCCGACCGTTGGCCGAACGTTGTCGACGAACTCGTGCGCTTCGACACCTCGGTGCGGTCGGACCCTCGTGCCGCAGCTCGCGACATTCATGTCGGGGGCAAGACGATTCCCGCAGGGGCGAACATTGCTGTCTGATCTCTCTGGCCAATCGCGATCCCCGTCGCTACGAAGATCCAAACGTGCTGAAGCTCGATCGGGCCGACATTCAACCGATCTCGTTCGGGCACGGCATTCATTACTGTTTGGGTGCCAATCTGGCCCGGCTGGAAACGCGCAAAGCACTGGCCGCGCTGCTCGCACACTTCGGCGACTACACGATCGACCGCAGCAAGACCGAGTGGAAGCAGTCGCTGACGCTGCGGGGGCCAATCCACCTGGAGCTCAGGCCCGAATAATTGTCATGCAAGATCTACGAGCGCCCTTGGCGACTGGTGCTCGGTTCCTGGGGCGTGTCGGCGCGTCACTGGTGCTGCTCATCGCTGTCGTCTCGTGTGGCGCTTCTTCGCAAGATCCATCGGCCGACTCGGCACCGGCCATCTCGCCCGGCGACGAAACGGCCGCGGTCGTGCCGCCGCACATTCGCATCGAGTACGGCAGCGAACCCGACCAGTTCGGCCGGCTGCAACTCCCGGCCGGGTCGGCACCCAACGACGGTTTCCCCGTGGTCGTACTCATTCACGGAGGCTTCTGGCGAGACATGTTCTTCCTCGACCTCATGGACAACGTGGCCGAGGACCTCGCCGAACGAGGCTATGCCAGTTGGAATATCGAATATCGGCGAGTGCAGGGCGCCGGTGGCTGGCCAGAAACCGGCGACGACGTGGTGACCGCCATCGACTCGCTCGCGGACATGCGCGCCGATCAGCCAATCGATCTCGATCGAGTGGTCTCGCTAGGACACTCGGCGGGTGCACATCTCGGCCTGTGGGCGCTTGGTGAGCAAGATCGAGTGCACCTACGAGGGTCGGTCGGAATGGGCGCCGTGGTCGACCTGGCGTACTTCAGCCAGACCGTGGCACTGCTCGGCGGCACGATCGATGAGGTGCCCAAGGTCTACGCCGACGCAGCGCCCGTGCTGGACCCCGAGCGGGTCGTGCTGGTCCAAGGCAGCGAAGACAACGTCGTTTCCTCGGCGTCGCTGCAGGTCGCCGAGGATGCGGGTGTGCCCATCGTGACCATCGACGGCGACAACCACTTCGATCTGATCAGGCCCGCGACAGATTCGTGGGTGGCCGCGCTCGAGGCCATCGAGATGTTTGTGGGCCCGGCTAAATAGCCAGTTCGCACTCGTCGTAGGCCAGCGATTCGACAAAGCCCATGGTGGTGTAGATGTGGCGGGCTGATGCGTTGGCCACGGTGCAGTTGAGCCCGATCGTCGGTACTCGATCACCAATGCGATGGATCACGCCTGCCGTGACCGCTGCTCCCCAGCCCCGACCACGATGGTCGGGGTGGGTGAACACGGCGCCGATGGCAGCCACGTCGTACTTCTCGCTCAACACGTGGGTGCCAGCAATCGCAATCAGCGACCCTGCCTCGAGGATGCCGACGAACGTGTCGTCGTGCAGCATGCTGGGTGAGAAGAACGCCGCATTGGGCACGGTTGCATAGAGCGCCAAGGCCGCGTCGGCGTCGCTGGGGTCCAGCGCAACCACCCGATCGGTTGCCTCAGGGACCAGGTCGTGATCTGGGAGATGGAACCGGTGATAGCTGCGCTGCCAGACAAGCGCACGACCCGCGTGTTCGAACACCGATGCAATGCCCGTGGAACCGGTGATCAGCGTTGCGGGAATGTCATCGTTCAGCTCGGCGGCGAGTGCCAAGGTGCCATCGGGATCCGCTGACGACACGGCATAGACGATGGTCCGGCCTCCGGGCAGACCGACCAGACCAAGCGCCGCGTCGCCGCTTCGCCACCAGGTGCTTGCTGACCAGAAGGGCTCGTCGAGATCGGCGAGTGCGTAGATGTGGTTGTGTCGGTCGCGTTCAAACAGGGCGGCGAGTTCGCTGGGGTCGTCGACGACTCGCACGGTCACAAGCGTCCGGCCTGGGTGACACGTTGGAGAAAGTGTTTGGTCCGGTCGTGCACCGGATCCAAGAAGAGCTGATCTGGTGGTGCAGGCTCGAGCACTTCACCCTGATGCAAGAAGCAGACGGTGCAGGCCACCTCGCAGGCGAAACCCATGTCTTGTGTCGCCATCACCATCGTGATGTCGCCTGCCGCGAACTCGCGAATCACCGACAGCACTTCGCCGGCGAGGTCGGGGTCGAGCGCCGAGGTGACTTCGTCGAGCAAGAGCAGTCCGGGATCGGTCATGAGCACCCGCACCACCGCCGCACGCTGATTCTGCCCGCTGCTCATCCGATTCGGGTACCCGCGTGCCTTGTCGGAGGGCACCAACACAGGTTCGCCGGTGGCAACGGTAAGCGTGCCATCGGTCTCGAGTGGCGGCGCATCACAAACGATCGCGCTATCAACCGCGCTGTCAACCGCGCTATCGCCACCGTCGCTGCTCGCGCTGTTGCTGGAGTCGTCGCCGGCGCACGCATCGCCAACTATGGCCAAGGCCACCACTAGGGCTAACAGTGATCTACGGATGCCGCGCTCCATCCAGAGTGTGAACACACCGATCCTATTGCCCCTGCCGTGCGTCGCCTGACCCTCTCGGCTGATCGATGTGTCAAGAAGCGACGCTCGAGGGAATTTCGCGGGGGTAGCGCTTCCAGAACACCACGAACTGCAAGAAGTACAGCGCGGCACCGGCAAGCCAGAGCCGGCCATGGAAGGCAAGCGTCTGGTCGCTGCCTTCGGCCCCCAGCGTCATGGCGAATCCAAAGGCGATACCCACCGCAACGGCAAGCTGGAACATGGTGCTTCGTCCAGCACCAGCCATGCCGTATTGGGCGGGGGTGACGTCGCGCATGGACGCGCCTACCACCATGGCAAAGCTGGCTCCTGCGGCGATGCCGATGAAGGCACCGGGCAAGAGCACCATGAGCAGGTAGTTGGGGTCGAGAGAGGTGGTGGCTCGCTGCAACAGGAGCCCGATTGCGCCGGCGATGCCGCCGAGCATCAGGACCGGAGCCGGTCCAATACGGTCGGCGATCCGCCCGAACGGCGGTGATGCCACCATGGCGATCAGTGGTCCCGGAGCAATGGCGAATCCGGTCTCGAGTACCGACCAACCCCATTCCTCTTGAACGAAGGTGGGGAATGTAACCAGCCAGCTGAAAAACGCCATGGTGAACGCAACCATGCCGATATTGGCGTCGCTGAACGAGCGTAGTTTCAGCAACTTCAGGTCGAAGAGCGGCGCAGGATGGGTTTTGGATCGGATGATGAATGCGGCCACGAGCACAATGCCCGCCACCACCGTGAGGATCTGGGCTGGCGACCCGGGTCCCCATTCACCGGCCTGAACGATGCCCAGAATGATTGCGCCCACACCTATGGACGCCAACGGCACGCCGATCAGGTCGACTCGACCCTCGGGAACCTCTCCCCTGCTTTCTTCGAGATAGAAGCGTCCGGCGATGAAGGCAACGATCGCGACCGGAATGTTGATTCCGAAGATGGCCCGCCAGCCAAATGCTTGCACCAGAATGGCGCCGAGAGAGGGGCCAACTGCCGCAGCGAGTGCACCCATGGCACCCCAGACGCCGATAGCCATTTGCCTTCGCTCGTCGGGAAAGGCCCGCAGCAGCAATGCCAGCCCGGCGGGGTACTGCACCGCACCACCGATCGACTGGATCGCTCGGGCGGCAATCAGCACTTCGACCGTAGGGGCGACGGTGGCGACGACCGATCCTGCGGCGAAGAACGAGAGTCCGATGACGAAGACCTTCTTGCGGCCGGATTTGTCGGCCCACCACCCGGCCAGCAGAAGCAGTGATGCAACACCGATGTTGTAGACGGTCAAGATCCACGACAGCGTCGAGTCGGACGCATCGGGGAAGGCCTCGCGAATCTCCGGAAGTGCCAACGCAATGATGGTGATTTCCAGGCTGACCATGAACACCACGGCCGACGTGATCGTCAGGGTACGCCACGCACTTCGGGGAATCTCTGGACTGGCCGCAGTGGGGTTGGACATGGCGCCCATGACCCTAACCCGACACCGGGTCTGGCGGTCCATTCGTGACACTATGCAGGGCGTGACGGTCATCTTCGCGCTCCTCTCGGCGATTGGTGCAGGAACATCGGACTTTGTCGGCGGCCTGGCGAGCCGACGGGCGGCCGCACTTTCAATCACCACTTTTTCGCATCTCGGCGGTGCCGCTGTCGGTGTGGTGTTGGCATTGGTGATAACCGGTGATCCAACCTCGGCCGACATGGCTTGGGGTGCCGTTGCCGGCGTCGGCGGTGCCGGTGGGATCCTGTCGATCTATGCCGGTTACGCAAGAGCGAGTGTGGCCATTGCGGCTCCGGTAGCGGGTGTCGGCGCGGCGGCACTTCCTGCACTCGTCGCTGCTTTCACCGGCGGCGATTCGCTCTCTGCGGTGGCCATGGCGGGCGTAGCGACAGGCCTGGTGGCGATTGCGCTCGTGAGCATGACAGAAACCGCTGTCGAGGCAAGTGTCGGATCGAGCTTGCTGTATGGCTTGGGCGGTGCTGTCGGGCTTGGCCTGTTGCTCCTCGGCCTGGCACAGACGGGTGACGACGCAGGTATGTGGCCGCTGGCTGCGGCGCGCTTTGCGGGATTCGCAGCGCTACTCATGGTGATGCTCGGAACCCGCCAGCCGGTCGCGGTGCCGCGTAGCGTGTTGGGGTACGTGGTGGCGATTGCGGTGCTGAACACCACCGCCAATGCGTTATTCATCCTGGCGGCGAGAGCAGGTTCGACCACCGTTGCCGCCGTGGTCACATCGATGTTCCCGGCCGTCACCGTCATCTGGGCGTGGCGAGTCTTTGGCGAACGACTCAGGCGAGTTCAGGTGATGGGCGTGTTGCTGGCGCTTGTTGCCGTGGGTTTGATCGCCATCGACTGACCGCGCTTGCGCCCCGTGCTCACCCGATCTTCGGTGCGGGGTAAGTTGGAGACATGTTCGAGAATCTTCGCAGCACGATGAAGTTCCGCACGCTCACGTTCGACACCGTCGAACGCAAGCTCGAACGAGCGGCCAACATCGACGACCTTCGTAGTATCGCCAAAGGCAATCTGCCCGGCGGCGTGTTCGACTACATCGACGGCGCCGCCGAAGACGAAGAGGCGCTGGCTCGCAGCATTCGCGTCTTCGATGACGTGTTGTTCCGGCCTCGGGTGCTGCGCGACATGAGCAATGTCGATCTGTCGACCACGCTGCTGGGCAAAAAGATCCCCATGCCGCTTGCACTCTCGCCGACCGGTTTCGGTCGCATCTCCGACTCGCAGGGCGAACTCGCAGTCGCGCGGGCTGCGGCGCGAAGAGGCCTGCCCTACACACTGTCCACACTCGGCACCCGATCGATCGAGGAAGTAGCCGAGGTCAGCGACGGACCCAAGTGGTTTCAGGTTTATGTCTGGAAAGACCGCGGTCTGGTCAAGGAGATGATCAATCGCGCCGATGCCGCCGGCTACGAGGCCATCGTGATCACGGTGGACTTCGCCACCCTGGGGCGTCGTGAACGCGACATCCGTCGCGGGTTCACCCTGCCGCCCAAGCTGGGGCTCGACACCATATTCGACGGCATCCGCCACCCTCGATGGACGCTCGATTTCGCCACGTCGGACCCGATTCAGTTCGCCAACGTGACCGGCACCGGCGACGGTCGCGACGGCACCGACGCCGTTGCGCTCGGGCCGTACGTGGCCGAACAGCTCGACCCCTCACTCTCGTGGGCCGACATCGAGATCTTTCGCGATATCTGGCCCGGTCCGATCATGCTCAAGGGTGTACAAGACGTCGACGATGCGCGCCAGGCCGCAGAGATCGGCATCGAAGCCGTAGCGCTCTCGAACCACGGAGGCCGTCAACTCGACTCATCGCCGGCCCCGTTCGAGCTGCTGCCCGCCACGGTCGATGCAGTCGGTGATCGGGTCGAAGTGCTGGTCGACGGCGGAATCCGCCGGGGCGCCGACATCGTCAAAGCGGTTGCGCTCGGCGCCACGGCCTGCATGGTCGGGCGCGCCTATCTTTACGGCCTCGGTGCCGGTGGTGAGCGTGGCGTTGACAAGGCGCTCGGCTTTTTGCACGACGAGTTCGAACGAACGATGAAGCTCATCGGCGCTGCCAACGTCGGCGAACTGGGTCCCGATTACGTGCAACCTGCCTAGCCGCACTTCTTGACACCCCCGGGGATGTCAAGAATCGACGTCGGGCCGGAAACTCGGCAAATAGGAAAGTTTTTTGCGTGAAGAGTTGACCAGTGTGACTTCTGGCACTTCACTGGTGGCGAACCGGTGCGTTCATCTGCACTGGTCGGGGGAAACTATGCACAACCGGCAGGCTGTAGATGCCTGACAACATCAAGACGTCGGTCGACGTGGCCGAGACACTCGACCAACTGCATCAGGTCATCGAGGTCGCCGAACTCGACACGTCGGGCAAAGACGCCGGCACCCTCGGGCAGGTGCATCCCATCGGGTGGGTTGTCGGTGCGCTTCTGGTTGCAGCAGTCATCTTCACCTTCCTGGACACTGACTGGCTGATCGGCAACTTCGCATGGTGGCACTGGGTCGGCCTGGTCGCCGTGCTGGCGCTCTCTGCGCGACCAGGGCCCATCAAGGCAGTCTCGGTGGCGATCGACCGGTTGTCCGACTTCTTCGAACAAGGCGCCAACAGCTTCGCCAATCCCCTGGCCGGCCTGACGGTCTTCGGTGCTGCGTTCGGTTTCGCTGCACTGTTGATCGGACCGCTGCAGGGATTCGCCGACTGGATCTTCGGCGTCGAGGTCGAGCCCGTCGGCACGTCGGAATTCATGGTCACCAGCTCGAGCCGCGGTTGGATCACCTCGATCATCGCTGCAGTCGTGGTGGCAGCGGCACTGGTCGGCTTGTACCGAATCCTCGTGAACATGCTCCCGAGCGGTGAAATCACCGTCAGGCAGGGCGCCCTGCTGGGGCTGGGGACCGCCGCCCTCACCTTCCTGATCGTGATGGCGTTCAGCGGTTGGCAGAACGGCGTGACCACGGGGTTCGCCGTGGGCATTCTGGCTGCGAGCTTGGCGATGGGGCCGCTGTGGGTCATGGCCTGGGGCATCTTCGTCGTGATCTTCTTCTATGTGATTACCCGATACACGGCCCGCTTCATCGAAGCCAGCATCATCATCGGCGAGGTGAACAGCCTGGGGTTGCAGCTCTTCGGCTTGTTGGCTCTGCTCGGTGTTGGTTACGGCGTGAAGGCGGGCGTGAACCCTCGCATCGATTTTTGGTGGGCCGACTTCAGCAACCGCACCAAGGCGTGGCTCGACTTCGTGCTGCATGCATTGCTGCTGGTGCCCTTTCTGTGGGCGGCGCTGCGGCTGTTGCACGGGTATGCCAAGACAAATCTTGGTTTCAAGAAAGATTTCAGTGGCGAGAGCAACGGTGATTGGCCGGCGAGCTGGCATGTCTGGGAGACCTGGAGCCAATCGTCCGATGCGGGCAACCTGCCGGTCGGCCCCATCCGAGCCATGCTGTTCGTGGGTTTCATGCTGTTCTTATTGCAGATCATTTCCGAGATGATCAAGGGCGGATTCGTGTTGATTCGTCGTGAAGACCTGGCGGAACTCAAAGTCGTCGACGCCCCCACGCGGGTCGAGTGATGCTGGCCACGATGCACGGCGCACTCACGCCGCTGATCGGTGGATTCCTGGGCATGGACCTGGGCGAAGGCTTCGCCATGATCATGTTCCTGGTTTTCATGGCCATGATTTTGACCGGCTACAACGTGGCCTTTTCCTTCGCTGCCACTGGCGTGGTGTTCGCGTTCCTGGGCGATGTTTTCGACGTGTTCGACCCCAGTGCGCTGAACCTGCTGGGGCAGAAGTGGACGGAGCAACTCACCAATTCCACCCTGCTGGCCGTGCCGCTATTCGTGTTGATGGGTGCCATCTTGGAACGATCTGGTATCGCCGAGCGGCTGTTGACCGGCTTGGCCATGCTCATGGGTCCCCTCCCGGGCGGGGTGGCTGCCGCAGTCGTCATCGTGGGAACCCTGCTGGCAGCTGCGACCGGGGTGGTCGCCGCCACCGTCATCGTCATGGGGCTGCTGTCATTGCCGGCCATGGTCAAACTCGGCTACGACCACAAACTGGCAACGGGCGCCATAACCGCGTCCGGAACGCTGGCACAAATGCTGCCGCCGAGCTTGGTGCTCATCTTGTTGGCGCAACAACTCGGCAACGGTGTTGGCATCATTGGCCTGTTCGCCGGCGCTCTGATTCCGGGCTTGATGGTGAGCGGCATGTATGCCGCCTACGCCTTGATCGTGTCCTGGCGTAATCCCGAGCTCGGGCCACCGATGCCCAAAGAAGAACGCACATTGAACGGCCATGTCGAGCCGGGCACGGCCTTGGCCGTGTCGGCCGTGCTGGGTGTGCTCCTGTTCGTCGTGATGCTCACGTTCAGCCCGTTCTATTCGGTGGTGCTTGGCGCAGTCGGGTTCGTGGGCATCTTCTTGATTCTTCGTACCGGTTCGATGCTGGCTGCCGAGGTGCTGGTCGGCGTGGTGCCCACCATCTTGTTGATCATGGGCGTACTGGCGGCGATCTTTCAGGGAATCGTGGCGCCTTCCGAAGCCGGTGCCATTGGCGTGTTGGGCGCGCTGCTGCTCGGCATCTTGAATTGGTGGTTTGACAAGCGGCTCAGTGCCGACGGCGGTGATCACATCGACGTCAAGTGGCGGCTCACGCCACAGGCGGCTCGCGAAGCTGGCACGTCGACCGCGAACATCACCATCCTGGTGCTGACACTGATCTTTGCGTCCACGTTCTTCAGCGTGATGTTCCGCGAACTCGGCGGCAACGACAAGACCAGCGAATGGCTTCAAGCCGTTGGCGGTGGCAAGGTCGGCTTCACCGTCGTGGCCATGATTGCGGTGTTTCTGCTGGGCATCAATCTCGAGTTTCTCGAGATCACCTTCATCGTGGTGCCAATCTTTGTGCCCGCCATGGTCGAGCTCGGTTTCACCGAAAAGGAGTTCGTGTGGTTCGCCGTACTGATGGCCCTGAACCTGAACATCGCCTTCATCTCGCCGCCCGTGGGCTTCTCGCTCTTCTATCTGCAGTCGGTCGCGCCCCCCGAGGTGAAGACCGCCGACATCCACAAGGGCGCCATCCCGTTCATGGTGTTGCAGTGCATTGCTTTGCTGGTCCTGGGCATCTTCCCCCAGATCACCGATTTCTCATACGACTTATTTGTAACCAGCAGCGTTTGACGTTGCGTACTGCTCTGACCCATTAGGAGGGGACATGACAATTGAGGAAACCGAGCTTCAGATACCCGACGTATCACGACGCTCATTCATAGGAAAAGCAGGCCTCGGTGTTGCTGGCTTCGCTGCCGGAGCAGCCATGTTGGCCGCCTGCGGCAGTGACAGCCCCACAGCTGCCACCGAAGAAGCCAGTGACGAAGGCACGATTGCCGAAGGTTCCGACAGCGACGAGGAAACCGTTGAACTGGCCCAGGACGAAGGCCTGCCCGAGATCGAGATCGACATGGCCACCAGCTGGCCGGCCGGTCTGGTCACGATCTTTGGCGGTGCAACGACCTTTGCCCAAGAGGTCGGTCGTCTGACCGGTGGACGCTTCAAGATCACCGAGCGCCCTGCCGGTGAGATCGTGGGTGGCCTCGAGGTCCTGACCGCGGTGCGCGACGGTGGCGCTCAAGCCGGCCACACGGCGTCGTACTACTACACCGGTGAAAACTCGGCCACCCAGTTCGGCACCGCAGTGCCGTTCGGGCTCACGAGTCGCCAGCAGAATGCATGGCTGTACCACGGTGGCGGGCTCGAACTCATGCGTGAGCTCTATGCCCAGGAATTCGGTGTCATCCAATTTCCTGCCGGTAATACCGGCGTGCAGATGGGTGGCTGGTTCAGCAAACAGATCAACAGCGTCGACGACATCCAGGGCCTGACCATGCGCATCCCCGGCATTGCCGGACAGGTGCTGAACAACCTGGGTGGCGAGCAGGTCAGCGTGGCCGGCGGCGAAATCCTGACCAACATCCAAAGCGGTGCCATCGATGCCGCCGAGTTCGTGGGTCCGGTCGACGACCTGATTCTCGGTCTCGACGAACTCGGTAGCGACCTGTTCTACTACCACCCCGGTTGGTGGGAACCAGGTCCGTCCCTCGAGGTCGAGCTTCCGTTGTCGTTCTGGAACGAGCTGCCCGAGGTGTACCAGGCGGCAGTCGAGAACGCGGCTGCTCACGCCAACGTGAACATGATGGCAAACTACGACGCGCTCAACCCGGCCGCATTGCAACAGGTCAAGCAGTTTGCCGACATACGCGAGTTCCCCGAAGATGTCATGACTGCGTTCAAGGAAGAATCCGAGAACGTGCTCGACAATGCTGCGTCGGAGAACGCCGACTTTGCGTCGATCCTTGGTCCGTGGCGCGAGTTCCGCGATGGCATTCAGGAATGGCACGCACTGGCCGAGGCCTCGATGGGTCGCGCCGCCGAGCTGTAACCAACGCCAGTAGAACGACGAGGGGCTGTCTCGCATGCGAGGCAGCCCCTCGCGTGTTTTCGAGACGATGTCGCTGGCATCAGCTGCGGCGGAACCAACCCTTTTTCTTAGGCGTCGCCGATGGCTCGGCACCGGGTGATTCCAGATCGATGTCGAGACGGATCACCGGTGGTCGCCCTTCGATCGGGCTCGGCACTCGTTGCACGACGATCTGTTCGTCGGCGGTGCGCCCGACCGTGTCACCGGTCGGTAACTGCTTGTCGGGGTCGGCGATCATCCATTTGGTGAGCGCCATCACATAGTCGAGTGCACCCTGATCGTGCGCCGACGACGTTACGTAGAACTCTTCACGTCCGTACCGACCGAGCCCGTGCGTCAGGAACGATATGCGGTCGTCGCGCTCGCGAGCTGCGGTGATGTCGACCACGATCTCCGACGCGATCTGTGATCCGGCGGCTTCGACATATGCGGCGAACACGTCGGAGCGATGAAAGATCGCTCCATGGCCGAGCATCGCGGCCACGGCCGGGCTCGATTGGATCAAGGCGGCGGTCACGATACCCATGAGCCCGTCGGGATGCGCCGAGGTCTCGGGAAGATCCATGGCTGTGACCACATAGTGCCCGACATGGCTGGCGATCACCGATGGCTCCGGTGAGGTCGGCCCGACTGGCATGGCGGCCGCGTCGGGGTGCGCAGCATCGACATGCATGACGATCAACATGCCCCCGCCGTCGATGCTGAAGTTCAACACGGTCGGCTCGCCCATCTCATGGGTGAGACCCACGCCGAGTCGGCCCGCTTCGGCAATCACCTGTGTCGGGTCGGGATAGGTATTTTGTGACAACAAGACAAACGACGACGCGACCGAGGACATGACGAGACTGTAAGACCTGGCAACGGCAGGAGGCACCAAAACCGGACACAAGGACCAGCAGCAGTGTCCTAGTCTTCGGGCGTGACGTTCGCTATTGGGCCCCAAGATGTTCGCAATGCTGCCCGCCGACTCGAAGGCGTTGCCCACCACACGCCGCTGCTGGAATCACGGCGGCTGAACGAACAGCTCGGCGGGCGAGTGCTGCTCAAGGCCGAGAATCTGCAACGCACCGGATCGTTCAAGTTCCGCGGGGGCTACAACGCCGTGGCCACATTGACCGACGAGCAGAAGCGAGCCGGTGTGGTCGCTTTCTCGTCGGGCAATCACGCACAGGGGGTGGCGCTGGGTGCTCAACTCCTGGGGGTCTCGGCCAAGATCGTCATGCCTGCCGACGCACCACCGAACAAGCTGGCAGCTACCCGTGGCTACGGCGCCCAGGTCATCACCTATGACCGCTACCACGAGAGTCGCGAAGACATCGGTGCCGAGTTGAGCGAGCGCGAAGGCCGCGCGCTGATCAAGCCCTATGACAATCCTGCGGTCATGGCTGGTCAGGGGACCGCCATGTTCGAAGCGTTGCGCGATGTTCCCGAAATCGACACCATCGTGGTCTGCCTGGGTGGCGGCGGTCTGCTGTCGGGGTCGGCCACGATCGCGAAACACCTGCAGCCTGGCATCGAGATCTTCGGCGTCGAGCCCGACGCCGGTGATGACCACAAAAAGTCGCGCGCTGCTGGCGAACGGATCACGATCGATGTCCCGGTCACCATTGCCGACGGCCAACAGACCACATCGCCCGGCGAACTCACCTGGCCAATCAACAACCGCCACGTGAGCGAATTCCTTGGCGTGAGTGACGCCGAGATCGTGGCCACCATGCGACTGTTGTTCGAGCAATTCAAAATCGTCGCCGAGCCGAGCGGCGCTTCGGCTTTGGCGGCGGTCGTCCATGGCCAGATTCCGGTCGAAGGACGCACGGTTGCCGTGACCATCAGCGGCGGCAATACCACCGCCGCCCGCTTTGCCGAACTCATTGCTGTCTAGCTATAGCTAGCGCCGCAACCGGCACGAGCGAGCACCCTTCGTTCAAGACCGATCCCCGTGGGTCGTGCGACACTGTGGTCATGAATGACACCGCATTTGCACTGGCTGCACACCCCATCCATCTCGGCCTGGGAGCGACCGCCGAAGTCGAACCGCTCTTCACCGGCGACATGTCCTGGTACGCCGCCTACACCGAGCGACATGAGGCCGACGGCACCGAAGCCCGCCTGGTGTCGATGTCGGAAACCAACGGCGCTTGGGGCATGTGGGAGATGCATCCCAATGGCGCCGAGGTCGTGCTGTGTACTGCTGGCACATTGTCGCTGTCCCAGGAGTTCCCCGACGGTGCAACCAGTACCACGGTGCTGCAAGCGGGCCAGTATCTGATCAATCCGCCGGGTGTCTGGCACACGGCGAACGAAGAGAGTGCGGGGACCGCAGTGTTCATCACCGCCGGCGTGGGTACCGAACACCGGCCCTGCTAACTTCGGCGAAGTACGGTCGCACTGCTTGCTGGTAGTGCCGGGGCTGCCGATGCTTCTCGGGCCAGACACCAAATGTGAATCCAGAGAAAGTGACACCCATGAGTTCAGGCGAAACCGGCTACAAGATCTTGGTTGGCGTCGACGGGTCCGAAAGCTCCCTCGTTGCCTTGCAGTGGGCAACAGCCCTGGCCGAGGAACGCGCCGGGTCGGTCACAGCCATCACGACGTGGAGCTTTCCGCCGGCGCTGCTGGTGCCGGTTGTCGGAGGTCCAGTCGTTCTTCCCGACTACGTGTCCGACAAGACGCAGATAAAGCTCAGCACCGCGGTTGCGGGGACCCCTCGAGCGGAACTCATCACCGACGAACGGGTGGTCATGGGCGCCGCTCGATCCGTGCTCGCCGACGAAAGCGAAGACCACGACATCGTGGTGCTTGGTCGCACGGGTAACAGCCGACTGCGCCAGATCTTCGTGGGTTCGACCGCAGCCTTTGTGGTGCGACATTCTGAGTCGCCGGTCGTGGTGGTGCGCGAGTCGATAGCGCCCGAACAGATGATCACCGTGGCTGTCGATGGGTCACCGTCGTCGATCGAAGCACTCGCATGGGCGCTGAGCTTCACCAATGCACAAGTGCGGGCGGTGTACTCCCACGACGAGTGGGAACTCGACGATCTCGCTCTCGATGACGAGGTACGAACAGGTCTGAATGCACGCGCCGAGGAAATGCTGGCCGAGTCGACCGCGACCGCAGTGAAAAAAGCAGGCGTCGACCCGAGCCGAGTTGTTCATCAAGTCATGCAGGGTGATCCCCGCACCACCTTGGTCGATCAGGCCGATCCCGATGCGCTGCTCGTTCTGGGGGCACAAGGCCACTCGGGCATCTCACGATGGGTGCTGGGGTCGCTCGCCGACTACGCCGTGCAACATGCGCCTGGCTCGGTTGCAGTCTGGCGCTGATCGTTTCTCGACACGTTTCGTCGAGCACTCAGGCCCTATTCCGCATCCTGTTCGCTAGGTACAGCTAGTCGTATCGAGTCGACAGTTGGCGCATTGTGGCCTCCCATCGTTTGGTCATCGTGTAAACGACGCCGTCGACTTTCCAGTCACTGGTGATCACGGTGCTGCCGACCATTGTCAGTGGTGTATCCGCAGGCAGTCGGTTGACGATTGCCTTGGCGTACTGGCGAACCCGGCTCGATCGGCACAAGACCAGTCCCCGTGTCGTCTCGGCGAGCACCGAGTGGTTCGTGGTCGCCATGCCGGCGATAGCGGCACCGCTGGCGGCCAGTACGACACGGTTCATCATGCTGTCGATGCCCGTGATGGAGGCGACGGCGAACAGCGCCAGCCCAGCGATGATCGCATAGGGAAGGAACCAACGATGGCGGGTCGAGAGCATGACGACCGCGTGAGCTTCTTCGCCATCGTCGAGCAGGTGCTCTACAGACCGCATCAAGATTGTCTGCCGGATGCTGGGCTTGCTCATAGACGAGAGATGATGTCGCTGACGACCGAACTCGGCGGACGCTGATCGGTTGGTACCGACTCGAACTGTGCATAGCCATCGGCGCGCTGTTGCAAGAGTTCTTCGACACGAGCTCGGGGGTCCTTGCCGGCGAGCAATGGTCGGCTCGAGCGTCGGTGCATGACCCGGTCCATGATGACGTCGAGTTCAGCAACAAGGCAGAAAACGCGATTGCCTTCATGAAGAGCAGCGACGTTCGCGGGATCGAGCATGAAGCGACCGCCCGTCGAGATCACGAAGCCGACATCGGTCGTCAACTCCACGGCGATCGCCCGCTCGATCTCCCGGAAACCGTCTTCGCCCTGTTCCTCGAAGATACGGGGTATCGGGCCATGGCGGCGCTCGATCATCTTGTCGGTGTCGACATGTTGCAGGTCCAGGCGTTGGGCCAGGAGGCGGCCAACCGTGGACTTGCCGGTGCCCATGAAGCCGGTGAGAATGATGTTGTTGTACGAGCTCGATGACGCACCTTTGCTGCTGGCGGCGCGGTCAGGGCCCGGTCCCGTTGGTCCATCTGGCGCATCCGACATGACACGAGTTTAGGAACAGGGGTTCCCGAATGCCGCCAACGCTCGTATTCTGGGAGACTTCGGAACATCTCCTCGACACTGGGTTTGGACATCATGAGCACGGCTGATTCACACGCCAAGAAGCGGGCCACCAAGTTGACGGCGGCCGAGAAGAAGGAAGCGCAGATGGCGGCCAACCGCAAAGCGCAACTGCAGTGGTACATCGTGGGTGCCGTGCTCACCCTGATCGTCGTCGGAGCGATCGTGCTGATTGCTGTGTTCACCGAAGGTGAGCTGCCGATCCTGCAGTAGTCTGCTGGTGCACGGCGGGTGGTCTGAACCAGGCGTCCCGGTGCGGTCCGCCGGGCCGAGTATCCTCTGACCATGCGCAAGATTGGTCTCCTAAACGGGCCGAACCTCAACATGCTCGGCACTCGCGAACCCCAGGTTTATGGCACTCGCTCGCTCGACGACATCGTCGCCGACCTTCGGACCTATGCCGGCGAGCGAGGCGCAGCGTTGCGCGATCATCAGTCCAATATCGAAGGCAACCTGGTCGACGCCATTCAAGAAGCCATGACGTGGGCCGATGGCATCGTGTTCAACCCCGGCGGGTACACCCACACCAGCGTTGCGCTGCGTGATGCCATTGCCGGGTGTGGCATACCGGTTATCGAGACCCACATGAGCAATGTGTATGCCCGCGAAGAGTTCCGCGCCACATCGCTGCTCAGTGGTGTGTGTGTCGGTGTCATCAGCGGATTCGGCGCGACCAGCTATAAGTTGGCCATCGATGCGGTGATTGCACACCTCGACGGGTAGCAGGGTGCGGAAGAATGCCGGTAGCAAGTGTTTTTCCGCACCCTGCGAGCGCACGGCGCTATATTGGCGGCTCAACCAACAACGGGGAGCTCGGAGAACACCGGGCTGAGAGGACGATCGCATCGTCGACCCGCACACCTGATCTGGGTAATGCCAGCGGAGGAACATTGTGAATACCACCAAGTCAGCTGTTCGTGCAGCCATCGTGCTGCTACTTCTCGCGCTGTTCGCCGCCGCCTGCGGCAGCAGCGACGACGGCGGGGACACCGCCGCGACGGGCGACACCACCGACGCAGTCGCCGAAACCGACGGCGAGGCTGGCGGCGACGAGCCCGACGCCCCCGCTGTGGGATTCGCCGACGAAGGATGCGACGTGCCCACGTCGATCACGCTCGTCACCTACGACTCGTTCGTCGTGTCCGAAGGCACGCTCGAGAGCTTCGCCGCCGACACGTGCATCGAGGTCACCCAGGTAGCAGCCGGCGACGCTGGACAGCTGGTCAGCGCAGCCATCTTGACCAAGGACAACCCAACGGCCGACGTGATGTTCGGCATCGACAACACCTTTCTGCAACGAGGTCTCGACGCGGAGCTCTTCATGCCATATGAGTCTGCGATGTTGTCGACGGTCGACGATGCACTGCAGCTCGATCCCGAGAATCGGGTCACACCCATCGACTACAGCGATGTGTGCGTGAACTACTGGATCGACCAACTGCCAGGCGACGCGCCTGCCACGCTCGACGACCTGATCGACCCGACCAACGCCAACAGCTTCGTGACCATGAACCCCGAGACGTCATCGCCTGGCTTTGCGTTCCTGCTCGCAACGATCACTCGCTACGGCGATGGCTGGGAGGACTACTGGCAGTCACTCGTAGACAACGGTGTCTCGGTCACGGCCGGCTGGAGCGACGCCTACTACGGCGAGTACATAGCCGGTGGCGGCGAGCGCGCACTCGTGACCAGCTATGCATCCAGCCCACCTGCCGAGGTCATCTTCGCCGAACCTGCCGTGGACACAGCGCCCAGCGCAGTGCTCTTCGACAGCTGCTTCCGCCAGGTCGAATTCGCAGGCATTCTGGCTGGCACCGAGCACCCCGACGAGGCCCAGCAGCTGATCGACTTCATGTTGAGCACGACCTTCCAAGAGGACATCCCGCTGAATATGTTCGTCTACCCGGCAAACGGCGATGCTGAGCTGCCCGAGGCGTTCGTCGAGTACGGCCAGCTCGCCGACAACCCGGCCACCCTCTCACCCCAAGAGATCGAAGCCAACCGCGAGGCCTGGACCGAACGCTGGGTCGAGATCGTTCTCGGCTAGCAGCCGTCGCGTGACACAGGTACCAAGAGGCATGACCTCGGAGTACACGTGCCCCGCGGTGGCCCGGTGATGGCTCTGCTAACAAGAAGCCTATGAAGACGATCCGTAGCGTTGCGTTGGCTGCCGTTCCGGCGGCGTTCGTCGCGGTGTTCTTCGGCTATCCAGTGGCCACGTTGCTGGCACGCGGCCTGGGGCTCGATGCGGATCGGCTGATCGACGTGTTGACGGGGTCGCGGTTTCTCAAGGTCATCTGGTTCACGACCTGGCAGGCGGCGCTGTCGACCCTGCTCGCAGGAACACTGGCGATCCCGCTGACCTGGGCGATCGCCAATCGTCAGTTCGTCGGCCGCCGTCTCGCCCGGGTGCTGGTGACCGTGCCCTTCGTGCTGCCGACGGTCGTGGTTGCGGGCGCATTCATCGGCGTGATGGACCGCTTCTCGCTGGACGACGGCACCATTCGCCTGCGCCACACCGTGTGGGCGATTCTGCTTGCACATGCGTTCTTCAACATTGCCGTGTTCGTTCGCAGTGTTGGTGGCTTCTGGAGCCAGCTCGATCGACGACCCGAAGAGGCTGCTCGTACTCTGGGTGCTTCGCCGCTGCAGGCATTCCGGGAGGTCACGCTGCCTCGGCTGCGGCCGTCGTTGATCGCTGCGGTGTCGGTGGTCTTCTTGTTCACCTTCACCTCGTTCGCGATCATCTTGCTTCTGGGTGGGCCCCGCCGGTCGAGCATCGAAACCGAGATCTTCCGATACGCCGTGACACGCTCCGATATCTCAACGGCGGCCGCGCTGTCGATCGTGCAGATGGTGGCAGTGGTGGCGCTGGTGGTGCTCAACGGCTGGCTGCAACGTCGTGCCGCTGGGCGCCAAGGTCTGGTCGCTGATCGTGGTGTGCCTGCGCAGACGACTCGCCAGCGCGTGCGACTGAGCACGGCGTTGACCGGCACCTTCGTCGTGCTGGGACTTCCGCTGGCGGTGTTGGTCGAACGCTCGTTCGCGAGCGGTGACGGCTACTCGCTCGCCAACTACCGGGCGTTGGGCGAGCGGGCGCGGTTGTTGCCCATCAGCGCCGCCGATGCCCTCGTGAACTCGTTGGCCTTTGCCATCGTCGCTGCTGGGATCGCGCTGATCATCGGGGGTATGGCATCGCTCGCCATCGTGCACGGCACGCGCTGGGTGAGTCGAGTACTCGACCTGGGCATGTTGCTGCCGCTCGGCACCTCGGCGGTCACCCTGGGCTTCGGCGTGTTGATCTCACTCGATCGTGGCGTGCTCGACCTGCGCAGCTCGTGGTGGATCGTGCCCATCACCCAGTCGCTCATCGCCATCCCCTTCGTCGTTCGAGGTGTGGTGCCGGTCTTGCGCGCCATCGACCCCGCATGGCGCGAAGCCGCGGCAACACTCGGTGCATCACCGTCGCGAGTGCGTCGTGAGATCGACCTGCGTATCGGCGCCCGGGCACTGGCAACGGGCGTCGGATTTGCGTTCGCAATCAGCTTGGGAGAGTTCGGTGCGACCTCGTTCGTCGGCCGGCGGTCTGATCTGCTCACGGTGCCGTTGGCGATACAGCGACTGCTGAGTACACCGGGCGATCTTCTTCGTGGCCAAGCAATGGCCCTGTCGGTCATCCTCATGTTGGTCACCGCTGCAGTGGTCTTCATCGGCGACCGGCTCCATCCCAAAGGTGGTGGTCTGCTGTGACGCTGTCGATCGAATCTCTGACTGTGCGCTTCGGCGACACCGTGGCCGTCGATGATGTCAGCTTGGAGATCGAGGCGGGCGACGTGCTGGCGCTCGTCGGCCCCAGCGGCTGCGGCAAGTCGACGCTGTTGCGAGCAATCGCCGGTCTCAACGATCCAGCTGCCGGCCGAGTCATGTGGCAAGGTCGCGACCTGACGTCGGTGCCGACGCACGAGCGTGGGATCGGGTTGATGTTCCAAGACCACGCGTTGTTCAACCATCGCAATGTTGCCGACAACATCGGCTTCGGGCTGAAGATGGCTGGCGCCGACGCACAGACCAGAGCGACCCGCACTGCCGAACTGCTCGAGCTCGTTGGACTGAGCGGCTTCGGCGAACGCAGTGTCGAAGGGCTGTCGGGCGGCGAAGGTCAGCGAGTTGCCCTGGCTCGAGCCTTGGCGCCACAGCCAGAGTTGTTACTGCTCGACGAACCGCTGGCATCGCTCGATCGGGCGCGCCGCATCGAACTCAACGCAGAACTCGCCAGGCTGCTGCATGAACTCGAGCAGACCGCCATCTACGTCACCCATGACCAAGACGAAGCGTTCTCGGTCGCCGACGTCGTCGGAGTGATGTACGCAGGCAAATTGCTTCGGCTCGGTGCGCCCGACCAGGTGTGGCGCGATCCTCGGTCCGAGACGGTGGCGCGATTCCTGGGCCATGACGCGATCATCACGATCGATGGCCAGCGCTTCGCCGTTCGTCCTGATGCCGTCCGGCTGGTCGCCGGCGGCGGTGATTACTCCGGCCTCGTCCGAGGCTGCGCATTTCAGGGCGATCGATACGAGCTACTCGTCGATGTCGACGGCCAGCCGTGGCGATTCTTTCACGATGAATCGCAGGCGCCGGGTGACGTGGTTGGGCTCACACTCGACTCGACCAAGCTGGCCCCGCTGTACGCGTAGGGCGTTAGCTATAGCTCGGCGGCCGAAGCCCGACGCACAGCCCGACGGCGCCGCCAATGCCTAGGGGCGAAGGCTTTGGTGCGTACTGGTTGTCGTTCCGGCGAAGGCCGGAAGCGAGCGGTGAGCGAAGCGAATTCGTGCTGCTGGTACTCACGTGGGAGCGAGGGACGAGCGGGTGGCGAGCGACGGATGAGCTGCTGCTACCGACTCGACGCCATGTGCGACGAACGGCGCCCTAGCGGAGCGGCGCTACTCAGCGCTCAAGTTTTGGGCTACTGCCAGCAGGTCTACCAGTTCGTCGACTTGGTTGGTGTCTATGCGGTCGGCTACTCGGCGGGCTTCGACGTAGATGTTGCTCAGGTCGATGTCGTCGGCGTAGGGGTTGTCTCGCATGACTTCGGCGAAGGCGGTGACCACGGTGGCCAGCTGGAAGTCGACTGCGGTTTGGCTGAAGGATTCGACTACATCTCGCAGGTCGATATCTTCGTCGATCTCGATGACCTGACCCGTTTCAGGATCTTCCCAGCGCAGGAACACTTCGCCGATGTCGCCTCGGTCGTCGAGGTCGACGTCTCGGTGCAGGGTGACTTCGTACATGGCAGTCACCTGGTGACCGGCGCCGAGTTCGCCGGCGTCGACGTTGTCGTTGCGGAAGTCGTTGTCACGCACTCCCCGGTTCTCGAACCCGATCAAGCGGTATTCAGAGACGACGTCGGTATCGAATTCGACCTGGATCTTGGCGTCGATTGCCGCCGTGATCAGCGTCGAGGTCAGCTCGTCTTCGAACAGGCGCTCGGCTTCGTCCTCGGTGTCGATGTAGGCATAGAATCCGTCGCCGTTGTCGGCCAGCTGTTCCATGAGTGTGTCGTTGAAATTGCCCATGCCGTAGCCCACGGTGACCAGCTGGATGCCTTCGTCGGCGAAGTCACGGATGTAGTTGCTGAGCTGGTTCTGGTCGGTGATGCCAGCGTTGGCCACGCCGTCGCTGGCGATGATCACCCGGTTGACACCGTCGGAGCGGAAGGCTCGTGCCGCGAGTTCGTAGCCTTCACGCAGACCGGATTCCAGGTTGGTGGAGCCTCCGGCTTGCAGTGAGTCGATGGCGTCGTAGATGCGTCGGCTGTCGCTGACGGGGGTGGGCTCGAGCACGATGCCCGAATTGTTCGAGTAGACCACGATGGCGACGGTGTCATCGTCGTCGAGTTCGTCGACCAGGATTTCGAGCGAGTCCTTGACCAGCCCCAAGCGGTTGTCCTGATCCATCGAGCCCGAGGTGTCGACGATGAAGGTCAGTGCGACCGGTGGGCGCTCGCCATCGGGAATCGTCTCGGCTTGCACACCGACTCGGACCAACATGTTGTCTGCGTCGAATGGCGATGGGCCGCCGTCCACGCTGATCTCGAGTCCTCGGCGCGGTGCTTCGTAGTCGTAGTCGAACCAGTTGATGAACTCTTCGGCCCGAACCGCTTCAGGGGGAGGAAGCACACCTTCGTCGAGCCAGCGACGGGCGACCGTGTAGCTGCCGGTGTCGACATCGAGAGCAAAGGTCGAGAACGGATCTTCGTCGGCATCGATGAACTGGCGGTAGCCGTAGTCGGTGAAGCGATTGTCGACCAGTCGTGATTGTTCAGGCGGTTCGGTGAACTCGACCTCATCCTCGTCGGCAGGTTGGGAGAACAGACCCTCGGCGTCACCATCGTCGGTTGTGTTGTCGGTAGCGAATTGTTCACTCTCGGCTTCGACAGCGCTGGATGCACTGTCTTGAGCCCGTCCCTGTTGACCGGCGGTGGGGGCGGGCGCGATCCCTGCGTCACTGTCGAGTGCGAAAACGCTGCCTTCTTCGTCCATGGCATCGTCCTCCATGGCGTCGTCGTCCATGGCCTCTTCGTTCGCGGCATCGTCAAAGTCCAGCCCTTCGTCGCTGCTTTCGGGCGGTGCTTCGGCTGCGTCGGTGGCTGTATCGTCGGATTCGGCGACTGCCGAGTCACCGTCGCTCGTCCCACCGCAGGCCGTCGCCAACAAGGCAAGCGCCAGGCAGGCAATGAGTAGGCGGCGAAGTGTTCCCGCCGAGGCGGTGATGGGGCCAACAGAGTGAGTCATGCTGGTTCAGACGTTGGGAGATCCTGTTCTGGTTCCCGAAGGCAAAACAAAAAGTCAAAAGTGTGAACGAGGCAGACTTTGCCTGCTTACGTGTTCGCCTCGATCTAGGTGACAGCGACCTTTCCAAACCGATGAGCACGCTGGCGAGAGCTGACTTCGTCCAGGTCCGCAAGACGGGCGGCGGGGGTTCTGGCAAGACGTGGTACTCGCTGACAAAGAGTGGGAAGAGGGCCTTTGCGGACTATCGACAGACCCTGCGCCAGATTGTCGATGGATAGCGGTCGACAACGTTTCATCAGCCCATTGGCTGGGTATGCCTCTTCCGTAGGCCACCATCACGACGCGAAGGAGACAAGATGAGCTACAAGTTTCACATCGGCGACAAGGTCGAATGGAATTGGGGAAATGGCACCGGGGAGGGCAAGATCGATGAACGATTTACCTCCAAGGTGACCCGCACGATCGACGGCACCGAGGTGACTCGTGACGCGAGCGAAGACGAACCCGCTTACATGATCGAGCAAGACGACGGCGGCAAGGTGCTCAAGTCGGCGTCGGAGCTCAGCTCCGCCTGAAGCCGTACTCAGCTCTTGGACATATTTCTGCGGGCACCGGCGGTGAGAAGCCGCTGATACAGCCCCGCTGGTAGCCGAGACGCAAGATCGAACACAATGGCGTCGGGTCCAATGAGGGCTCGACGCCGGTTGCGCGAGACTGCTCGCAGAATCTGCCCGGCGGCCTTCTCCGGCGTGGTGCGAGCCATCTTGTCGAACTCGGTCCCGAACTCGCTCGGGTCGTCACCAAAGGCGCCTGCGCTGTCGCTGATCCGAGCATTGCGAGCGATGTCGGTCTTGATGCCACCGGGATGAATGGTAGTGGCCGACACTGCACAGTCTTCGATGTCGAGCTCGATGCGAAGGGCGTCGGTGAATCCACGCACGCCGAACTTGGCAGCGTTGTACGCCGACTGGGTAGGGATGCTCACCAGTCCGAATACGCTCGAGATGTTCACCACGTGGCCCGCGCCTGCGGCTCGCAGATGCGGCAGGAACGCCTTGGTGCCGTGCACCACGCCCCAGAAGTTGATGTTCATCAGCCACTCGAAGTCGTCGTAGCTCGCCCCCTCGACCGTCGCACTCAGGTCCACTCCGGCATTGTTGAAGATCAGATTGACCTTGCCGTGCTCATCTGCGGCCTGATCGGCCCACGCAAACATTGCGTCCTTGTCGGCCACGTCGAGTACCTGCGCCGTGACCTTCACACCCGAGCCTTCACACAGACCGACGGTCTCGGCCAAGCCGGTTTCATCGATGTCGCTCAGTGCCAGATGTGCTCCTCGGCGGGCGAGTTCCTGGGCGAGCGCGCGGCCGATCCCAGATCCGGCGCCGGTGATCGCTGCGACCTTGCCGTGAAAGTTCTTCATAGCCCGAGTCTGCCATTCGGAGGCGTGAATCGGAGGCTCGAGACACTGCACTTGTCTCAATGTGTCGGTGCCAGGCACGGACACATTCACGGACACCGACACGTGCAGCTCGCACTGCTGGCGGTGCTGTCTACGTGGCTGCGGCCGGAAGGGGTTGGCGAAAGATCCCTGCAGGTATGGGAGCATCGCAGCGAACCAACGCCAATTGCCACGACGGAGAAGCACCCAGTGCCCACCGGAGAGTGCCGGTCATCTTCTCGCCAGCCAGACGTGCTCGATTCGATGGTTGGACCCCGAGCTGGTCGAGCAGGTCGGCGGGAGTGGTTGAAAGCGCAGCGTCGAACAGCAGTCGATAGCCGAGCTTGACTGGCGGATTCAATGGTGGGTTACGCAGGAAGGAAACGGCGCTCGTTTGTGCCTTGGTCGCAACCCGATCAGGGTGGTCGATGATCCAATCGGCCAGCTCTTGTGCTGTCTCCGGGAGCGGTGATGCGCTCAGGAGCCCGCCGACTCGGGTCTGCTCGAGCACGAATTGATCAGCCTCGGCAGTTGTCAACGGTTCGGGTCCGAACGCCTGGTAGGCGGCCAAGAACGAATCGGTCAGCACGTTGTGCACCCATGCCGCCATCTCGGGTCGACCTGCGCTGTATGGCAGGTTGCGTTCCGAGGTGCCGTGCACCGGGCGGTGAGCGTGGCGAACGACCTGGATCGCAGCTTCGACTTCTGGCATGGCGCCATAGGTGGTTTCGGTGACATAGACCGAGGTCCGCGACAGCCTCCCAAGCGGATCGGTCCGATATGTCGAATGGTCTTCGACGCCAGCGACGACTTCGGCGTGCGCCGACTGGATCACGAGTGCGCGGATGCCACCAATGAACACCGACGCGTCTCCCAAGACTCGCCAGGACACTGAGTCGGGTCCGAGAAGTCCGGGGTCACCGGGGAAGTCGAGCGTGTTGGCGAGCGGCGTCGGTCCATGCGAGAACAGCCCGGTAAGCGCCGAGATGATGGGATCGCGAACTGCGCGGCTCAGGCTCCGGAGGTAGGACACAACACCCGCAGCGTACCGGTCGTAAATGCAGCGGTGCCTGGCACCGCTGCATTTGGCTCGTGTTAGAGCATGCGGATCGGGTCGGTGCCGTTCCAGTCTGCGGCTGCAACGCGCACCATGTCGTAGAAGCCGAGTAATCCCGGACTGTCTTGATAGATCTCGATCAAGTGCCCCAGCTCGGTGCGGGCGTCGTGCATGGCAAAAGCAGTGGTGCCAGCTTCGGCATACAGGGCTTCGTTCCAGCCGTGATTGGCGAGTGTCGCTTGTGCGGTGGCGACATCGTCGACGAAGAACGCCATGTGATGGACCCCTGCCACCGGACCGATGCGGTCGGCGACGGGGTGGTGTTCACACAACAGCTCGACCATGACATCGCCGCACTGGCCATAGGCCGACGAATGATCGAACGGCGTGTTTATCCCGTGCATGCGGCTGTTCTTGACCGCAATGTGTTGGCGCACGAAGAACGGCCCCGCACCCCGGCCCACCCAGGACTGAGCGGCGACTACCACGTCATCAACGGCATAGGCAACCTGCACCGGCCCCCGCAACCCAAGCTTCTCGAACCCCATCACATCACCAGTTGGTCACGTTGAGCGCGGCGTTTCAGTAGGGCATCGTCCCGCCGTCGCAGGGGAAGAGACAGCCGGTGATGTTCTTGGCTTCGTCTCGTGCGAGCATGAGCGCAACGGCTGCGACCTCTTCGACGGTGTTGGGGCGTTTGATCGCTGAACCAGCGGAGAACATCGATGCCAGTGCATCGAGGCCGCCCTCGAGTTGCATGGCGTCGACCGTTGCCGGGCCGGTCTCGTAGAACATGTCGGTCAGCACGAGCCCAGGCAGAATGGCGTTGACGGTGATGCCTTGCGTGCCGTTCTCATGCGCAGCCACCTTGACCAGGCCGTTGATGGCGTGCTTGTTGCTGGAGTAGTGCGAGATGGTGGGCTTGGACAGCTTGCCCTCGACCGACGAGATCGCAATGACGCGCCCCGATTGCTGCTTCTGCATATGTTGCAGCGACTTACGCATGCCCCAGAAGGTGTGATTCAGGTTGATGTTGAGCGCGTGATTCCAGTTCTCGTCGCTCATCTCGGCGACCGAAGATGCCGTCATGAT
>ENA-ORXM01000876-ORXM01000876.1-marine-metagenome-genome-assembly--contig:-NODE-876-length-46487-cov-7.336975_pt1 | contig 46487 bp, 45 predicted proteins | sample MGYA00237867_ERZ511480 | MGnify/ENA primary metagenome ERZ511480 (study PRJEB26309, sample SAMN06266103) | marine metagenome | isolation source: Algal blade | place: United Kingdom:Sidmouth, United...
TGCCTGTTTGTTCTTGCTGGCCAACGGCGTCGACCCCGATGACATCCAATGGATCACGCCTCGTGATTCGTGGTTCCTCGATCGGAAGCTGATTCAGCCTGGTGAGTTCCGAGAGGACTCAGCCCGATTCTTCATCGGCCAATTCCGTCATGTCGCCGAGTCGAACTCGAACAACTGCAACGGATCAAGAACGTCGTACGGCTCGGTCGGGTCCAGAGCATCGAGACCGACCAGATCGTCTTGGACCAAGGGACGTTGACGACGACGCCAAACACGTTCCACATCGACTGCTCGGCCGACGGTCTCGAACGGCGGGCACCGCAGCCGATCTTTGATGACCGCCTGCTCACGCTGCAGACGGTGCGTGCATGCCAGCAGGTGTTCAGCGCAGCGTTCATCGCCTACGTTGAAGCTGCTTACGCCAATGACGACCACAAGAACAAGCTGTGTGGTGTAGTGCCCCACCCGGACTCGGTCGGCGATTGGCTGCGGAATGCGCTCGACTCGTCGATGAACTCGGCGAACTGGAACGCCGATCCAGAACTCGTGGCGTGGCTGGCCAACGCTCGCCTCGATGGTTTCAGCACGACCGAGCCACCGAGCGAGGCCCTGATGGAACTGATGAGGGCGTCACTCGATCACGCCGAACCGGCCCTGGCCAAACTCCAGACCTACACCGCCGCGAACGAGTCGGCCTGACGGCCTTGGTCGTTCCAACCCGGGGCCCACACCATCACAAGTGACTGGTGCAAACCCCGGGTTTGGGGCCCTCAGTTTCGATAGCTGTGGCCCCCGGTTGGAGGGCCAACAGTGTCGCTAGTCAGTCTTCACAGTTCCACCGAAGATGGACTTGGTCTCCAAGAATTCCTTCATGCCGTGGAGGCCCCACTCTCGACCGTTGCCGGACCGCTTGTAGCCACCGAACGGTGCGTTGATGTCGCCTCCCGCTCCGTTGATGTGGACCATTCCTGTGCGCAGCTGACGAGCGACAGCGACGGCTCGGTCATGATCGGCAGACGACACGTAGCCGGAAAGGCCATACTCGGTGTCGTTTGCGATTTCGATGGCCTCTTCTTCAGAGCCATAGCCAAGGATCGTGATGACCGGACCGAAGATCTCTTCTCGGGCAATGGTCATCTCGTTGGTGACGTTGGCAAAGACGGTGGGCTGAACGAAGTAGCCCTTGTCGAGGCCTTCTGGGCGGCCGACGCCGCCGGTGACGAGCGTGGCACCTTCGTCGATGCCCTTCTGGATGAGAGCCTGGATCTTGAGGAACTGCGCCTCGGAGACAACGGGGCCAACAGCGATGCCCTCAGCGGTGGGGTCGCCGACCGGGATCGACTCGGCGGTGGCCTTGGCGACGGCAATGGCTTCATCCATCATCGCGTTCGGGACCAACATGCGGCTGCCTGCGTTGCAGGACTGGCCAGTGTTCATGCACATGCCGAACATGTCGCGACCAACAACGGCAGCAACGTCGACATCGTCGAGAATGACGTTGGCGGACTTGCCACCGAGCTCCTGCGTCACTCGCTTCACCGTCGGTGCTGCATTTTCAGCCACCGAAACGCCGGCTCGAGTCGAGCCGGTGAACGAGACCATGTCGACATCGGGGTGTGACGTGAGCGGAACGCCGACGTCGAGGCCGTTGCCGTTGATCAAGTTGAACACGCCAGCGGGCACACCAGCTTCGTGCAACACCTCGGCGACGATGAGCGCGTTCAGCGGAGCGACCTCGGAAGGTTTGAGGACCATGGTGCAGCCGGTGGCGAGTGCCGGAGCGACTTTGCACATGATCTGATTCAGCGGCCAATTCCACGGCGTGATGAAGGCGCAGACGCCAACGGGTTCCTCGACAACGGTCGTGGTGCCGATGACTTCTTCGAATTCGTGGTTCTTGAGTGCTTTGAGCGTGGCCATGACGTGGCCGAGACCGGCCGGCGCTTGGGCCCCGTTGGCCAGACCAGACGGTGCGCCCATTTCCGAGGTGACCGCGGCAGCGATGTCGCCCATGCGTGTCTTGTAGACCTCGATGACCTTTTCGAGCAGCGCGATTCGCTCGTCCTTGGAGGTCTGAGAGAACGAGGGGAAGGCAGCAACCGCAGCAGCGACGGCAGCATCAACGTCTTCGTTGTTACCAGCGGCGATGGTGTCGAAGACCTCTTCAGTAGCCGGATTGACCACGGCGATGGTGTCGGTCGAGATGGGATCGACCCATTCACCGTTGATGTAGAACTTGCGTGCGTTGTCCATGTGTTGAGCTCCTGGGAAGACGTGTAGGGGTAACTGTGGCACAGGACCGAACCCTGCTGTCCAACTGCGATCTGCCATCGCGTAGTCTCGACTGGTGACTGACCCCTTCTCCCAAGAGTTCTGGGCCGAGAACAACGATCTCGACCACCCCCCGATCTGTGCCAGCTGTGGCGTGACGATGCTGCCCGCTGCTGCGTTCGGGGATGGGTTCAGCTGCCAGAACGACGACTGCGATCGAGCGGACGAGGCCTGAACGCGGCCGAAGCACAGCGGCCATAGGCTTCTCACTCACATCTAACAAAGGAGCGTCCCCATGGGATTTCTGGACAAGGCCAAGGACATGATCTCGAAGAACCCGTCGAAGATCGTTGACGGCATCGACAAGGCCACCGACATGATCGATGACAAGACTGGCGGCAAGTTCTCCGACAAGCTCGACAAGCTCGACGAGACCGTTGCCGACAAGCTCGGTGGAGACACCAACGCCGAGGACGCCGCCGGGGATGTCACCGACGGCGTCGACCCGACTGTCTGAGGACTGGCGGAGGTCGATCAGCGGGCGCCGGTTGGGGCCATCAAGTCCGAACGGACCCAGCCCGTCAGCCCGTCGTAGTCGACCTGCATCCAGGTCTCGTCGCCATTGGTGACGGCGAGACCTGTAGAAAGCACCATCGTTTGATCGCCGAGAGCGACTTGGCCCACGGTCGCTGCGTCGATTCCAGGTAGCACCCGGATGTTCACCGGGGTGTCACCAGCTACGAGGTAGAGCCCCCGTTCCTCGGCGAAACTCTCGAAGCCGTTGATCTTCACGATTGTTGGTTCAGTTGCTGCAGGGGTCGCGATGACTTCTGGTGCCGAAGCCGACTCGACGAATGTCGTCGGTGCAACCGCAGCGCTTTCGGCGGGTGCGGGGGCGATCTGTTCACCTGTCGACATCGAGTTGGCGACGACGAGCAAGGTGCTCACGGTCAGGGTCGCGAACACTGCGAGCGTCACGAGACGCTCGAGCGGTGACGGTGGGCCTACGTCCATTTGGCGTCGCGGTTGCCAGCCCATGGTCATCGTCGGCGTAGTCATCTGTCGGTCCTGCTCTTGGGGACTTGACCGCCGGTGATCGGCGGTGTGTCAGATGAGCATGTGCCGATGTGACTCCGGTGTCGAGGTCGTCTGCCGGTCAAGCACGTGTCCGGTTCCGGTCACTGCGTAGCGAGATGGCGCTTGGCTTCGTCGACCCCGCTCGCCAGGAAGTCCTTGATGATCTCGGCCATCTCTTCGGCCCGGGTGAACAAGAAGAGGTGACCGCCGCCCTCGACGACGTGCAGGCGCCCGTCGGTGATGCGCCCCGCGATGACCTTGGCGTTGATCAGCGGAATGATCGGATCATCGTCGCCAGCAAGCACGAGCGTTCGCTGACGCAGACGATGCAGCCAGGGCAGGCTGGTCCACCGTCGCAGCGCACTGAGCTGCCACATGTAGCCGACGGTGGTCGGCGGGCGAGCTTCGCGCAACCGAGCATGCTCGGCGAGCAGCTTCGGCCGTTCGGCGATGATCCCTCCGTACAGCGTGGGTGCCACTCGGCGGAGGTAGTCAGTCGAGTAGTAGCGAGCCGGTGACATGAGGATCGACACTGCGGCCGGTCGGCCCGGCATGGAGGTCCAGCCGGACATGGTTGCGGTCAGGATCAGGCGGCGAACTCGATCGGGGTGTCGACGCGCGAGCTCCTGGGCCAGCGCTCCGCCCCAGGACAGGCCCAATACATCGACGCTGTCGTGTCCGAGTTCGTGGATCAGGCCAGCGATCAGACGGGCGATGCTTCGCATCGTGGGCGGATAGATCGCCGCCGGGCTGCCGCCGACTCCCGGGGCGTCGAACGCGATGGTCTCCCGGTCGCCCAGGTGCTCACGCAGCGGCTCGAACAGGTCGCCAGTGGCGCCGATGCCGTTGATCAGCAGCAGCGGATTTCCAGCGCCCTCGTTCTCGACCATGACGCGAATGCGTTGCCGACCGATCGAAACGTACGACGAGCGCATCGCGTGCTCGTTCATGAGGCCGAGCAGGGCATCGGGCAGCCTGTTGCGTGCATCGGTGACGCCGCCCATGGCTCCGGCTCGTTCCAGCAGCGACTTCTCAGCCGATGACCGCTTACCCGAAGACATAGCTACCCGGCGCGGCGATGCCCTGCGGGAAACGATCGCTGCCGAGGGTGTTCGGAGCAGTGACCTGCTTGCCGTCTCGCTGCTGCAGCCACTCGGTCCAATGGTCCCACCAACTGCCACCGTTGGCCTCGGCGCCGTCGAGCCACTCGTCAGCGGTGAGCTCGTCGCGGCTTGCCGCAGCCGCAGCGTTGGTGTGATAGCTGCCCTTCGGATTACCCGACGGGTTGACCAGCGCTTGGATGTGGCCTTGCGAGCTGAGCACGAATTCGGTGTCCCCACCCAAGAGATTGACGGTGGGGTAACAGCCCTGCCAAGGCGTGATGTGGTCGGTGACGGCGCCGACCACGAACGCATCGATCGTGACCTTCGAGAGGTCGACGGGCGTTTCCATGCAGACGGTGGCGCCCGGGTTGGCCAGGGTGTTGCCGATCGCCATCTCGAGGAAGTCGCTGTGGAGCGCAGCAGGAAGGTTCGTGGCGTCGACGTTCCAGCTGAGCACGTCGAAGGCGGCCGGGTTCTTGCCCATGAGGTAGTTGTTGACCCAGTAGTTCCAGATCAGGTCGTTCGGTCGGAGCCACGCAAAGACCCGGCCGAGGTCTGCGCCATCGAGAACGCCGTTCTCCTGACTGCGACGGCGTCCGGCGTTCACAACGGGTCGTGAGATGAACGTGCCGAGCGTCGACGGCACTTCCCAGTCGAGGATGGTGACGAGGAAGGTTGCGGAGTTGAAGCGGGTATCGCCGTGCTTGGCGAGATGGCCGAGCATCGAGGCCATGGTGATGCCACCGGCGCAGACACCGAGCACGTTCAGGTCGGGTGAGCCGCTGATCTCGATCGCAGCGTCTGCAGCCTCGAGGATGGCGGTGACGTAGGTGTCGAGGCCCCAATCGCGGTGCTCCGGGCCGGGGTTGCGGAAGCTGATGGCGAAGACCTGCTGACCCTGGCTGACGAGGTGTTCAATCATGCTGCGGCCGGGCGCCAGATCGAGCACGTAGTACTTGTTGATCTGCGGCGGGATGACGAAGACGGGCCGTTCGCCGACCCTCTTCGTGGTCGGCGAGTATTGGATCAGCTCGAGCACCGGGTTCTGGAACACCACCGCGCCGGGGGTTGCCGCCACGGTGTCGCCGGGAATGAAGGGGCGGGTGTCGACCATCGATGGCAAGCCACCGTTGTGGCGAGCGTCGTGCAGCGCGTGCCTGGCGCCGTCGACGATGCTTCGACCCTTGGTGGCCCGCAGCTCGCGGAGTGCCGCCGGGTTGCCGAGCAAGTTGTTGGTCGGCGCGGCGGTGCTGGTGGCGATCGTGGTGAGGAGTTCGGCTCGCAAACGGCTCTTGTCGTCGAGATCGAGTTCGTCGAGGAGTGTGGCAACGGCGGCTTCACCCGCCACGTGGGCTTGGGCAAGTCGTTTGAAGATCGGGTGCGTGGTGAAGGCCTCGTCAGAGAAACGGCGATCTTTCGGAGCTGGACTGATGTCGCTCACCCCCGTTGCGATCTTGGCGTAGTCGGCTCCGAGGGCGGCAGTGCGCCGCAGTGTGGTGAGGGGCTGGCGAGCGGCGGCTTGGCCGAGGCGAAGAGCAGCGGCGCCGAGTTGGCCGGGTGTCAAGCCGATGGGCAGGGCAGAGGTGACAGCTTCGACAGTGGCGTTGACGATCTCGATGTCTTCCTCGACAGCGGATCGACTGCGCTTGCTCGTTGCTTCAGAGCGGGTATCGGCCATGACAGTTTCCTTTGAGGGCAGGGTGCTTGGATGGATGCAGGCCCGGGTTTCGGTGTGTTGCTCGACAGAAGCAATTCTGATAATAGTATGCAATTTTGTACATCTCCGTCAATAATGGAGACTGTGACTTCCTCAACACCCAGAACCAGAGACGCATCGGCGGGCGACGACGAGTCTGAAGCATCCGGCTATCCCCGCAAGCGAGCCCGGACTCGCCGGGCCTTGATCGCTGCGGGCATGGTCGTCATTGCTGACAAGGGTCCAGAGGGGGCCACGGTCGGCGCCATCAGCCGCAGAGCCCACGTCTCGTCTGGCACCTTCTACAATCACTTTCTGTCGATCGAGGATCTGGTCGATGCCATCGCGGGCGAACTCGGCACCGCCGTCGAGATCGGTCGAGACACGCTGACGGTGATCGAGAACGATCCCGCCATGCGCATCCTGATCGGCTCGGCCCAGCTCCTTCGCCTCGTCGACGACGACGAAGAGTCGGCGTCGGCTTTCGTTGCGTTGCTGGCCACGGTGCCGGTCTTTCGAGACCGGGTGCGCTTGCTCGTGAGCAGCGCCGTCAGTGATGGCATCACCACTGGCCGCTTCCCCGAGAACAACGTGATGGCGCTGACCGACGCGGTATTGGGTTCGGTCGTGCAGTGGATTCGCACCGGCCTCGGTCAGCGCGGAACAGCAATGCGGACCGATCGCGACGCCCATTTCCGGATCATGCTCTCGATCGTGGGTGTGGATCGGGCCGAACAGTCCAGCCTGCTCGAGCGTCTGCACGCCGTGGCCTGATCGGGAAGCTCGACCGGCGCCGAGCGGTTGACTACCTTCGGAGCAGTCCAGCGACCGGGAGCTCCCATGCCGAACACCAAACTCATGAACGCCTACGACCTCGTGGTCATCGGCGGTTCAGCGGGTGGGCTCTCGGTTGCGATCTCATCGCTTCGATCCGGACTCGGACTCATTCGCATCATCGAGCCGTCGAGTTCGGTGGTGTTTCCGAGCCTTGTGACCGAGAATCAGCTCGATGTCGGCCTCGGCGAAATCGTTGAATCGATCGAGCTGCTGCAGCGAGAAGGCGAAGAAGATCGCCTCGTCGTCACGACGAACAAACTCTCGTACCGCACCAGGGCCTGCGTCATCGCGCAGCGTCCGCCGCTCGACGGTTGGTCGCCAGAGATTCCTGTGTCGATCGATCAGAGGGTCTCGGTCGATGATGTCTCCGGCATCTCCGAGGGTGAAGACGTCCTCGTCGTCGGCGCCTCCGACCATGCCGTCGAGATGATGGCCGCAGCAGTCGAGATGGGTGGGCGAGTTGTTCTCGCAGCCAAGGGCCTCGATCCGGCCAAGCTCTCACCCGGAGCCGACAACGTCGTGCGTCGCCTCGAGCGCGAACGTCGAGCCACCGTGCTCTACCGCAACGCGCCAGACTCGATCGGCGACGTTGCCGGCTATCCCATGGCCTTCTTCGACGATCGCCGCACTCCTGACCTCCAGTTCGACCACGTCGTGTTCGCTTCCCCTCGGCAAACCGAAAGCGCAAGCACGGTTGGCCTCTCCGCCGAAGCATCTGCGTCTGGCCGGGTGTGGTTCCTCGGCGAGCCGACCGGCAATGAGACGGTGCAGACCTCGCCGGGTTGGCGTCTCGGTATCGACTTGGCCGAGACCAACTTCCCCGAGCTCGACGCTGCGGTGCCCGATGCCCCGAAGCTGCGGCGCCGTCACGAAGGAGCTCAAGAAGAGCTGCGTTCTGAGTACTACAACGCGACGATCACACACTTCGAGCCGACGCACTCCGACCTCTGGCTTCTCCGAGTCCGTCCAGATGACGGCGACACGTCGTTCCTTCCGGGGCAGTACGCAACGCTGGGCCTCGGTCACTGGGAAGATCGCATCGACGACGCCACCGACCCGGGCATCGACGACAAATGGGAGAAGCTCATCCGTCGCTCGTATTCGATTTCGTCGAAGATGATCGAAGACAACGGCTACCTCACCGATGAGACCATCAACGACGAGCTCGAGTTCTACATCGTGTTGGTGCAGCCCACCGAAGACAACGTTCCCGGGCTCACGCCCCGACTCGCGCTCAAACGGCCAGGCGACCGCATCTATCTCGGCCCGAAGGTCGCTGGCCGCTACACGTTGAAGGCCGTCGACGACCCGTCGATGACGGTGGTGTTCCTCTCGACCGGGACGGGTGAAGCCCCGCACAACGCCATGTTGATCGAGTTGCTCCGCAAGGGGCACTCTGGACCGATCGTGTCGGCCATTTCGGTTCGACGTTGGGCCGACCTCGGCTACCTCGACATCCATCGAGGACTCGAGGAGCGCTATCCGAACTATCACTACCTGCCGCTGCCCACTCGTGAAGACGACGTGCCCAAGCGCTACATCCAAGACGTGCTGGCCAACGATGGTTTCGCCGAAGCATTCGGCGTCGAGCTCGATGCAGCGAACACCCACGTCTATCTGTGCGGCAATCCCTCGATGATCGGCTTGGCCGAGAAAGACGCCGACGGCAACGAGGTCTTTCCAGAAACCAAGGGCGCCGTCGAGATCCTGCTCGAGCGCGGCTTCACTGTCGACCAGCGCACCTCACCGGGCAACGTGCACTACGAAGAGTACTGGTGAGGCCGGCGTACTCGTGAGTCTGGCGAGCGCCGACCGCCTGTAGCTTGTCCCCCGTTCCGGTTTGTCAAAACTGGTTCCACGGTCCGGGCCAGCTTCACACTGGTGCCGGGCCACTTTCGTTTTTGGCTCAGTCGCCGTCGGCGGATGCAGCGTCTTCCTCAGCGAGGCGGATCGGGCCGAAGAGCTCCGGGTGCTTGGCTTCGCTGTCGGCGTAGACCGCTCGCAGCACGTCCATGTCTTCGCTGACGTTTCCAGTGGGATGAAGGGCTGGGCCGAAGCCGCCGGTCTTGGTGCCGTAGTCGAGCAGGGTGGGGATGATCGGCACCTCAGCGGCGAGCGCAATCCTGTAGAAACCGGACTTCCAGTGCTCGGCTCGCTTGCGAGTTGCCTCGGGAGGAATCGTGAGGAAGAGCGTCTCTCGCTCGTTGAACGTCTGCACCATCTGGTTCACGAGGTCGTTTTTCTGATCTCGCCGCACGGGCACACCGCCGAGGGCCTTCATCAAACGACCTTGTGGGCCAGCGAAGATCTGGTGTTTGCCCATCCAGTTGATGTCGATGCCGCAGTACCAGGCGAAGGCCAGCATGTACGGGAGATCCCAGTTGGACGTGTGCGGGGCAGCGATCAGGACGCAGCGCTGCTGTGTGGGGATCTCTCCCTCGAAGGTCCATCCGGTCGAACGAAGGAACAGTTTCGCGATCGCCCGCTTCACCGAAACATCACCGGGCGAGGATACAACGTCAGCGTTTCAGCGGGCTTCGGTCTGGTGAACCTCTCGGTATCCGCTCGTTCGGATCGATGGCGTCAAAGCGATCGAGGCCATGATGATCGCAGCGGCGACGAGGTGTTGGGGCTTGATGGCTTCGCCGAAGACCAGTGCGCCGATGATGAACATCGTTGGCAGCTCGGCTGCGCCGGCGACCCCGGTTCTCGCCGAACCAATGCGAGGTGCCGCCGCGCCGTAGATCCACATCGGCACCAGACCGCACCCGATGGCGACGCCGATCAGCAATGCCCACGAGCCGGGAGTCGATGGGACTACCTGGTTCTTCGGTAGCGAGAACAGCAGTGGACCCAGCGTCAGCGTCGCTCCGGTGGCAACTGCACCGAGGCGTTCCGACGGGTGCAGAACACCCAGTCGCTCGGTCAATACAGCGATGCTGAAGCCGAAGGTAGCCGGAGCGAGAAAGAGCATTGGAGAGACCTCGAGTAGCGCTGTTGGCCCGAGAGCGACCGCTGCAGCGAGGACAACGAGCAAGCCGCCGACGGTCGAACGAGCGCCGGGGTGCCTGCCGAACACGAGTCGGCATGCCACCAGCGCGAAGATCGGGTAGGTCATGTATGCCACGCCGGTGGTGGCCAAGTCGACGGTGCCGAGTGCATCGGCGTAAGCAATCCAGCCGAGTCCGGCTGCAGCGCCGGCAGCGAGACCCCAGCACGTAGCGGTGCGTTTCTCGCCCGAGAAGTCCAGCGTGCGAATCAAGATCAGGGCGGTGATGGCGTAGCGGAAGAAGGCCAAAGACAACGGCGCGATGCCGGCGTCTCGAAGGGGTCGAACGAACAGCGCCGCCGAACCCACACCGACCGATGCGACGGCGACGAGTATCGTTGCTCCGCCGGGGGTCAGGTCTTCACACCTCACAGCCAGCCGGGAGCTCCGCGAACTCGAGCGGTGTGTATTTGCAGCGTGTGAGTTTGAGGGGCGCTGCCGGATCGGTGAGGACGAGAGAGGCACTCTGCCATCGTGGGGGCGGACGTCTCATTCGTCTAGCGCGTGGTTTGATGTGAAAGAATGCAAATCATGCATGAATCCCTGGACCGTCCGCACATCGATCTTCTTGTTGCGCTCCACGAGACCGGGCAACTCGGGAAGGCGGCGGAGACGCTCCACCTCAGCCCATCGGCTGCGAGTCACCGGTTGAAGGAGGCCGAGCGTCGATTGGGCGTCTCGCTCACTGTGGTGCAGGGGCGTTCGGTCGAACTCACCTCAGCTGGTCGGCACCTCGCCGAGATCGGGGGTGAGGCGAGGCAAGCGTTGCGGGCTGCGGAGGAGACCGCTCGGTGGATGTCATCAGCCGACCGTCCGGCGGTTCGTCTAGCCATGGATTTCTACGACACCGCACCGTGGTTCGAGCAGCTCATCGGCAGTCCTGATCTTCCCTGTGATGTCGACTTCATCCGCATTGGCTTCAGCGATGTTGCATCAGCGGTGCAGAGTCGGAGGGCCGATCTCGGCGTGGTCGTGTCGCCGCCCAGTTCCCTCATGCTCGAGAGCAGCGCGACTGACGTCTGCGCTGACGTGCTGGTCGGTGTTGTTCGGAGCGATCACCCGGCGGCGCAACGGGGTGCACTTGCTCCGGCCGACATCGCCGATGCCACCTATCTCACCGCAGGAGATCGGCCCGCCCACGGCTTCGAGCACCATGAGTTCTTCGAGCCAGCGGGGGTGCGGCCGCTGCGGCTGCGCAAGGTCGAGTCGCTGGCGATGATCCTGCGATTGATGCGCACCTTTGGAGGCGTGACGGTGCAACCTGCGTTGGCGGTGAACGCCGCGCCGCTCGACGGGTTGGCCATCGTGCCGTTGATGGACGCCCAGATCCCGGTGATGTGGACAGCGGTCCTGCGCCACGATGCCAGCGACAACGAGCGTGCCATGTGTCGCGCTGTTCAGGAGCTTGCTCGGCAGGGTTCGTTCGGTTCCCGCGGTCCCGGCTCGATGCCGGTATGGGCGGGGGCCTGATCAGCCGATCACTCTTGGCCGAGTTCGCCCGTATGAGCGCTGAGCTCTCTGCTCTTTCCCTGCCCGAGGGCGCCGGGTCCTCGGACCCGACACCAGTCTGATGTTCGGGTCAGGTGTCATCGTGGTCCATGTCGTCGTGGTCCATGTCGTCGTGGTCCATGTTGTCGGGGTGCTCGAGGTCGTGAGCAACGTCGTGAGCGGCCGCCGCGAGCGGCGCTGCTGCCTCGGCATCACGATCAGCAATCGCAGCGGACAGATCGGCGAGTGCGGTCTCGAGTTCGACGAGCCCCGGCGTGCCGCTGACCAGTGCCAAGGCAGCGTTGACGATCGGTCCTTGCGTTGCGGGATCGAAGGTGCCTTCGTTGATCTGATCATCGACACCATGGAGAGCCTCGATGTCGAAGCCTGAAGGCAGCATGCTCTCTTCCATGTCGTCCATGTCGTCGTGGTTCATGTCGTCGTGGTCGACGAGCGAAGGATCGACACCGGCGTCGATGGCCGCAGCAGCTGCGCCCGCTTCGAGTTCGACGAAATCGACGCAGGCGATCTTGTTGTCGATGAGGTCAGCCGGGTGAACGACGAAAGCGACGGCATCGAGACCGACGATCTGGTGGTTCTCCGCCGTCATGAAGCCGTTGCCATCTTCGTCGGAGGTGAAGGCGAGGTGGACCTCGTTCGGTGGCATGGTCGAGCCGCCGATCTCGAATTGATAGTGCTCCCCGCCGTCATTGGCACATGTGTCGGCGTGCAGGTGCGAGATGTAGTCGGCGTCGGGAATGAGGCCCTCGAGTTCGACGGTGACCGTCGTGCCTGCCGGATGGCGAGCCACCCAAGCAGTGCCGGTGACATCGTCGAACCCTTGCGGGCGAGTGTCGAGCAGCACGAAATCGCCGGTGGCCAAGGCCGCCCCTACAACATCGTCGGCGCGGACGGCGGAGGCATCGCCCATGTTCATGCCCTCCATGTCCATCCCGTTCATCTCCATCCCGTCGGTTTCCGTCCCGTCGGTTTCCATGGCCGAGTCGGTCTCGGTCGTGACCGGGGTTGCGGTTTCATCGCTTCCGCAAGAGGCGGCAACAAGAGCGAATGTGAGCGCAGCAGCGCCCAGGTGTGATCGATTCATCGTGAGTTCTCCGTGTGTTGGTTGGTGTGCTTCTGATGAGTTCAGAAGCACACCGGAGGAGCTCTCGCTGGTGCGGAGGAGGAAACGACCGGTGTCACCAGTGATCTGTTGGACCCGGAAACGACTGCTGCGGCGATCACCATGTCTCGAACACCGGCATTGATGAAGCGGGCGACAACGGCCGCCGAGATCTTGAGGATCGAGACGGCGAGCCACGCCACGAGCGGCTGGGCGAAGAGCCCGAGCACAACGGGCAAGCTGAACAGGGGAGAGTCGGTGGCGCCGATGGTGCGCTCGCCGATCTCGAAGCCGACGTAGAGCAACGACTGGGCGGCGGCAAGAGTGGCGATGTTCGGAACCCGACTGGCGCCGCGCCGCAGAACTGAGACTGCCGACGCCCACACGGCGATCACGACGCCGACGATGGCAAGCGGAGCGAGCAGCGCAAAGTACTCGTGGCCGGTGTTCGCCCCAGAGTCTGCGAGATACCCGACCTCGTGGCCGACGAGGGTGCCGGCGCCGACCAATGCCGCAACGGCGAGGGGGTCGCGTTGAGCGCTCGGGGCCATCACCAAAACGTAGTGTCGATCATCCCGAGCATCGGATCAGGAGGCAAACGTCACGTGCGGGTGATCACTGATCGAGAGATGAGATGAGATCGTCGATCGAGTGCTGATCTTCCAGCGGGTGTCGCAGTGGTTTGCTCGCATCGATCGAGTAGCGGTTGCGTCGACCGACACGTTCGGTGCTGAGGTAGCCGCCAGCTTCGAGCTCGTTGATGATGCGTTGTACGGCGCCGGTGGTGATGCCAACGGCATGAGCGATGTCGCGTTGGCGAAGCTCGGGGTTCCTGCTGATGGCAATCAGCACGTGCGCGTGATTGGTCAGGAAGGTCCAGCTCGGAAGGTCCAACTCCGGATCAAGGAACGACATCGCCGGAGTATAGGTAGTTCGGTGCCGGTGATGGAGCGACGGTGTTGGCCTCGTTTTGTGAGCCTTCGGGTGTCGCAGTGGCTGGCAACGCTCAGGCGGCGTTCTGCCGCTGATCGTCCGGGCCAACTGGTCTGAGGCTGTTGAGCACGTCGCCGACAGTGTGGCCGGCATCGAGTGGGTGTCGCAGTTGTGCGTCGGTCTTGACGTCGTAGTGATTCCTGCGACCGACGCGCTCGATGCTGAGAAACCCGCTGTGCTCGAGCTCGTTCAGAATGCGTTGCACGGCACCCTCGGTGATGCCGACAAGGCCGGCGATGTCCCGCTGGCGGAGGTCGGGATCTCGATGAAGCGCAAGCAGTACGTGGGCGTGGTTGGTGAGGAAGGTCCACGAACCAGGTCCGTCTGTGGGGTCGAGGGGGTGGTGGTCGATGTCCATGTCAGCCTCCGGCTCGGGAGGTGATGTGCTCGTCCTCAGGGATCATCCGACGATCCAACGCGACGGGGGCCCACAGTGGTCCGAGGATGATGGCGACTGGTGCCCAAGCGAAACGGGGCTCGCCCGGCTGCGCTGTTCGGGCCGCCAGAACGATGCCGATGGCGATCCAGAGAGTGAGAACAAGAAAGGAAATGATCATCAGTTGGCCTTCCGGTTGAGGTCGTGAGGATCGCCATCGCAACGCCGTCCCCTGACCGTCCATGGAATAGACCTTATGGAAATGGGGTATTTTGTCAAGTGTTTCGATGAAGGTGTTGCGAGGAGGGGAAGGCCGGTGCGAGCACCCCGAACTCAATGCACCCTGAAGAACATCCCCTTTGAAAAAGAGCTATTGAGGTTGTGGTATTGGCCCTGACTTCGTAGTCTTTGCCAACGCAGCCACTACCGGGTGAGACCATCATGCCGAACGGAAAACTCACGTGATCTGGACGTTGCTGCTTCTTCACGTCATCGTGATCCTCGGCATCTCTGTCGCTCCGGCCACGCTCGGTCGCTGGGTGTTCGGGATCGCTGCCCTGCCGCCTCTGGCCACCGTCATCTGGGGAGCGATCACGCTCGGGGCTGCGAGCGCTCCCACTGCTGAACGGTCCTGGGTGTCGGGTCTCGACCTCAGCCTCCGCTTCGAAGTCGACCCTCTCGCTGGCCTCATGACGTTGCTTGTTTCGGGAATCGGCGCTGGCGTCTTCGTCTACGCCGCCGGATACTTCTCTCCGGGCGCCGACGGTCTCAACCGCTTCGCCGCCACGCTGCTCGCTTTCTCGACCGCCATGCTCGGGCTTGTCTGGTCGGACTCGGTCTGGACGCTGTTCCTGTTCTGGGAACTGACCTCGATCACATCGTTCCTGCTCGTTGGTTTCAAGAACACCTATGCAGCGTCTCGATACGCAGCCCGTAGGGCGCTTGTCATCACCGTTGCTGGCGGCCTGTCGTTGCTGGCCGGACTCGTGGTGCTGGTCGACCAGACAGGCACGGCGGTCCTCAGCGAGATGGAGCCGGTTTCGGGCACCGGCGCCACGGTTGCTGCTGCTCTCCTGCTCGCCGCTGCCGCCACCAAGTCGGCTCAATTCCCGTTCCACGTGTGGCTCCCCGGCGCCATGGCCGCTCCCACACCTGTCTCGGCCTACCTCCACTCGGCAACGATGGTGAAGGCCGGTGTCTTCCTGGTCGCCGTGGTCGCCCCGGTGCTCGACGGCGCCGCTGGATGGAAGTGGATCGGGCTCACGCTCGGTGTCGTCACGATGTTCTGGGGTTCGATCGGGGCGCTTCGCCACGTCGACGCCAAACTGATCCTGGCGTGGGGCACTGTTTCCCAGCTCGGCTTCATGATCACACTGCTTTCGATGGGCACCGGTAAGGCCACGTTCGCTGCGATCTCGATCGTCTTCGCTCATGCCATCTTCAAAGCGGCGCTGTTCATGGTCGTTGGTGAGATCGACGTCCGGACCGGAACACGAGACATACGCGAACTCGGCGGGCTGGCCCGTTCGATGCCGCTGGCCTTCGGTATCGCTGTGGTCTCTGGCCTCTCGATGGCCGGCGCTGGCCCCGTTCTCGGCTTTGCTGCCAAGGAGGCTGCGGTCGAGGGAGCGTTGCTCGTCGATGGCGCCGAAGGCACGCTGCTGATCGCTCTCATCGTCGGCGGTGCCACCCTGACCGTTGCCTACACGCTTCGTTTCATGATCGGGGTGTTCGGACCTGGCCCGAGCATCGAGGTCGGCCCGCTGCGGCCCGCCATGGCCGTGCCTTCTGCGCTGCTTGGTCTCGGCAGCTTTGTCCTCTTCTTCACCCTCGGTTGGGTCAACGACCTGATCCGGCCCGCCGCCGAACAGGTCGACCCCGAGGCAACGGCGTATGCACTGAAGGCCTGGCCTGGCTTCACCACCGGTTTCCAGGTGTCGGTCGGGCTCGTGATCGCGGGCGTCGTGGTCGGACTGCTTGCAGCGAAGGCGCCCATCAAGGTGCCCCGCACCATCGGCGCTGATCTCGTCGACGCCATCGTCGACAGCGTCATCGTGGTCTCGAAGAAGATTGCCGGTCGTGTGCAGCACGGCTCACTCCCGGTCTATGTCGCCACGATGGCGGTCACGGCATCGGTCGCGATCACCCCGTTCTGGTGGTCGATCGACCCCGACGTGATCTACCGGTGGGACCGCCCAGCCCAGGCCGTGCTCGCCGTCATTGCTGTGGCGTCTGGCGTCATCGCTGCCGCTGTTGGCTCACGCCTCGGCGCCGCCCTTGGACTCGGCTTTGTGGGTCTCGCCATCACGGGAATCTTCGTGGTCCACGGTGCTCCTGACCTCGCGATCACACAGATCCTCGTCGAGACCGTGGTCGTTGTCGGCTTCGTGTTCGGGCTTGGCCACCTCGGTCGCAAGTTTCCGCCGGTCGGAGGCCTTTGGCGCTCTGCCCGGTTGATCGTGTCTGCTATTGCTGGCCTCTCGGTGATGGCGGCGCTGGCCTCCTCGGCATCGGCCCCCACTGGCGAGCCAGCCACAGCCGAGCTCGTCGCTCGAGGGGTCGACGAAGGCGGCGGCAACAACATCGTCAACGTGATCCTCACCGATGTGCGAGCCCTCGACACCCTTGGCGAAGTGGTCGTACTCATCGTGGTTGCCGTCGGCGTGCTGGCGCTCCGAAATGCTGGCCGCGAGAACGAAACTCGCGGGAATGCTGTTCAAAAGAACGAAGCGCGAACGAATGAAACGAGCCCGGCATGATCGCCCCGCAGTCGCCGATCGTTGTCACTGGCATTCGTGTGGTCAGCCCGTTGGCGATCATGCTCGCCGCCTACCTCTTCTTCGCTGGCCACAATCAGCCGGGCGGCGGCTTTGCTGCCGGCTTGGTGCTGGGTTCGATCGCAGCGCTTCGGATGATTGCCGGCATGCGGCCAATCGCCGACGCCATCAATGTGCTGGCCCTCGGCGGCGTCGTGTGCGGTGTTCTTGCGCTCGCCCCTCTGCTGTTCGGCGAGGTCTTGCTCGACCAGGTGGTGTTGGAGTCGACGCTGCCGCTCCTCGGCAAAGTGAAGGGGGGCTCGGCCCTTGTGTTCGACCTGGGCGTCACTCTCATCGTCGTCGGTCTCGTGCTCTCGGTACTCGAGGGGCTCGGTGTCATCACCAGCGACGGAACCATTGACATCTCTGAGGCCCGGCGGGGTGTCCGATGAGCGGCGCACTCCTGTTCGCCATCGGCGGCCTCACCGCCATCGGCATCTACCTCGTCAGTGCACGCTCGCTCAGCCGCATCGTGCTCGGCTTCTCCATGCTCGGCCATGCCGCAGTACTCGCCCTTCTCGCCTCCGGTGGTCCCTCAGGGGATGCACCCGTTGCAGACCGGGTCGATGGCGCCATCTCTGATCCGCTTCCTCAAGCGCTGTCGCTGACCGCCATCGTCATTGCCTTCGGTCTCACGCTCTTCTTGTTGGCTCTTGCTCGTCGCCAGAACCAACTCACCGGTGACGATCTGGTCGAGGACGACCTCGAGGATCGCCGCATCGCAGGGGATGCACCATGACCTCGGTTGTTGGACTCATCGTCGGCTTGCCGCTGCTGGCTGCCGCCGCCGCACTCGGTGTCCGTGACCGAAGCCGGCCGCGAGATCTGATCACGCTGGGAACGTTGTTCTCGGTCACAGTGCTGTCAGTCATCCTCGCCATCGATGTCGAGCAGTCCGGCACCGTCGTACTGCGCTCTGGAGGCTGGGGCCCCGAGCTCGGCATCGTCCTCGTGGCCGACCTGTTCGCCGTCATGGTGCTGGTTGCTGCCATGGTCACGATCTTGATCGTCGAGGTGTTCTCGATCGGTCAGCGCCGGACTGACTGGGGTGCTGACGCTCGAACGGCTCCACCGATGCTTCTGGTGCTGACCGCTGGTGTAGCCCTCGCCGTCCTCACTGGCGACTTGTTCACACTGTTCGTCGGTTTCGAACTCATTCTCGTGTCGAGCTACGTGTTGCTCACCCACCAGGGGCTCGGCGCTCAGATCCGGTCTGGCATGACCTACGTGGTCATGAACCTCATGGCTTCGACGCTCTTCCTGTTCGGTCTCGCCTTCGTCTATGCCGCGACCGGCACCGTCAACATGGCCCTGCTCGCCGAACGAGTTCCGGAATTGGCTGACGGCACTCGCTTGGGTATCGGTCTCTGGTTCCTCGTGGTGTTCGGTACCAAGGCTGCGGTGTTCCCGCTGTTCTCCTGGTTGCCGGACAGCTACCCGACCGCCCCGACCACCATCACTGCGGTGTTCGCCGGGCTCCTCACCAAGATCGGGGTCTACGTCCTCATTCGATTCCACACGCTGACGGGCATGAGCGATCTCGGGCCGATCATCCTCGTGTTGGCGGGGGTGACCATGATGGTCGGTGTTGCCGGAGCTCTTGCCCAAGACGACGTCAAGCGCATCCTGTCGTTCCACATCGTGAGCCAGATCGGCTACATGTTGATGGGTCTTGGGCTCTTCTCGGTCGCTGGTGTGGCCGGTGCGGTGTTGTTCTTGGTGCACCAGATTCCGGTCAAGACCGTGCTGTTCTTGGTCGGTGGACTGATCGAAGAGGACCAGGGAACCTCAGCGCTCGACCGCAGTGGCGGGATGGCGGCTCGGCGTCCGGTTGTGGCTCTGCTGTTTGCACTCCCTGCACTGAGCCTGGCTGGTCTGCCTCCATTTTCGGGGTTCGTGGCCAAGCTGGCCCTCATCGACGCCGGCATTGCCGACGTGTCCACGCCCATCGTGGTGGTGGCACTTGTCGGCAGCGTGCTGACGTTGCTGTCGATGAGCAAGATCTGGCTGGGAGTGTTCTGGGGCGAGTCCCAGGACCCCGACCAGTCGCAGCGTCTGGCCAAGGCTGATCGCCGGGTGATGACCGCCGCAACATCGGCTGCGGTGATCGTGACCCTCGGCGTTGCGGTGTTTGCCGGGACCTTGTGGGACATGAGCGAACGCGCCGCCACCGATCTGCTCGGCCAGTCCGCTTACATCGACGCTGTCGTGGGGTCAGAGGTGGTGAGATCATGAGCAACTTCTTGTCAGTGAGACGGACGGCCACGCTGATCATGCTGGTGGGGGCTTGGTGTGCGCTGTGGCGCACGGTGTCGATCGCCAACATCCTGAGCGGGACGCTCATCGCCGTTGCCGTTCTCGCTGGCGGGTTCGGCACACCCAACCGAGGCAGTATTCGTCTCGTGCCGTTGCTGAAGTTCGGCGGCCTGGTTGCGGTCGACCTCGTTCTCGCCACGGTCAACGTCGCCAAGGAAGTACTGACCCCGACCGACTACACCGAAGAGTCCATCGTCGCTGTGCGCCTACCCGAAGAGAGCCGACGCCACTTGCTGCTGCTTGTGGTGGCCGTGACCGTCACACCGGGAACTGCCGTGGTCGACACCGACCCAGACACGGGAACCCTCTACTTGCATCTCCTCCACCACGACCGCAAAGACGAGACCATCGTGCACGTCGAGAAGCTCGCAGCGTTGGCGTGCGCTGCGCTGCCCGTCGACGACTCGCCGTTCACCGCAGAGGTGAAGGTGTGATGTTCGCCATTGTTCTTACTGGCTTTGTCATCGCTGGAATGTGTGCTGGCATCCGGCTGCTGCAGGGGCCGACGCTCGCAGATCGTGTGGTAGCGCTCGACGTTGCGCTCGTCACCCTCATGGGTGCGGTTGCTGCGAGGGCGGCCGAGAGCGGCGACTCGTCGTACCTCAGTCTCCTGATCGTCATAGCGATCGTCGGGTTCACCGCCACCGTGGCGGCGAGCAAATTCGTCGAGAGTGACTCGAGATCAGACCTGGAGAATCACTGATGTCGCCGATAGCCACTGTGTTCCTACTCGCCGGCTCGCTGGTGGCTGTGCTCGCTGGGATCGGCCTACTGAAATTCTCCACTCCCTATGCCCGATTCCACGCTGCTGGCAAGGCCAGTCCCGTCGCATTCATCCTTGTTGCCGTTGGTGCGGGGATCGAACTGGGTTGGGCGTCGTCGGCGCTGTTGTTCGTGGCGGTGGCGGCCATGGTGCTGACGTTGCCGGTCGGTGTGCATCTTCTTTTTCGAGCGGTTCACCGAGCGACGCCAGGCGATCACCTCGTTGTTGACGAGCTTCGGGTTGCAGAACGGTTGATTGAACGCAACGATTGAACGCTCTGATGGCAAGCCCCGGAGATTCCATGTCGTTCCTACCGAGTGCCGACGAGCTCGTCGGCCGCAATCGCTCGTACGCCGAGTCCTTCGACGACTCAGCACTGGAGGTGCATCCCACTCGTCACCTTGCGCTGGTCACGTGCATGGACTCACGTATCGACGCGTTCCAGGTGTTGGGCTTGGCCAACGGAGAGGCGCACATCATCCGCAATGCCGGTGGCGTTGTCACCGATGACGTGATTCGATCGCTCTGCCTTTCGCAGACCTACCTCGGTACCCAAGAGATCATCTTGCTGCACCACACCGATTGTGGTTTGCAGAATCTCGACGAGGCCGCGTTTCGTGCCGATCTCGAGAAGTTGACCGGTGTGAAGCCGTGGTGGTCGCTCGAAGCGTTCACCGATCCGTACAACGATGTCCGGCAGTCGATGGTGCGCATTGCGATGACGCCCTTCATTCCGTACAAAGACCAGGTGCGCGGCTTTGTCTATGACGTGCGGGACGGCCTGTTGAAAGAAGTCGAACCGGCCGAATAGGGCTGCTAGACCGTCTCGACGACCTTCTTGGCCATCTCTGGCTTCCAGTGTGTCGGCCGTGGAAACGCACCGAGCGCCCAAATGGGAGCACGGAACTTCTTCCATGCGCCGGGCTTGGTGGCCAAGCGATCGGCCACCACGATGGCAACCGAGGTGTTGAAGCCCAGGCCGCAATGGCTGCCGAACACCTCGATGCTCTCGCTCTGTGGGCCTTTCACCTCGAGGCACAGGCGCCAATGCACGACACCGTCGCTGCGGCTGTAGACAGCGGTCGAAGGCACGGGCATGGGTTCGTCTTGTTCGCCGATGCGGCTGACGGCGTCGCGATCGTGGAGGGGCTCGAGTTGGTCCCACAGGCGAGTGGCAGCGCTGGGATCACCGGGAGTCATACGAATGGGACTGCCCAAGGTGATGACCTGGCGCACCAGATCAGGGTGCTGCCTGGCGAGGTCGCGGGCGTAGATGCCACCCAGGCTCCAGCCGATGATCGTGATGGGCTGCTGTTCTTTCTCGGCAATCTCGAGCAGTCGTTTCTCGAGGCCACGAACGATGTGAGGTGTTGGTCCGAGGTTGTTGCCGAGCTTCCAGCCGAAGGTCCGGTAGCCGAGGCGGCGCAGCAGGGCGCGAAGCTGCAGAGTCGACCCGTCTGCGGCGGTGAAGCCTGGGAGCACCAGCACCGGGTGTCCGTCACCTTTGGGTAGCCGCTCGAGGAGGCGTCGACTGGCGTTCCACGTGGTGTATTCGAACGCGGAACGGCTCTCGAGAGCGGTGAATATGCGGGCTGGCGGCCGAGGAGTCACCCACCGACCGTAGTGATGCCACCGCGATGACGCCATTTCGAGCCGGTGACACTTCGGCAACACTTGCACGTGCCGATCCGGGACGAATGGGAGCTCTGCTCGATCTATTCGAGAGAGAACTGGCTCATGAACGCCCAGCCGTCGGCGGTGGCGTTGACGTCGTTGGTGGTGTAGCCGAGGGTGTCGACCACGAAGGGGCCGAGGGGGGAACCAGGCCAGGTGTGGCCGCCATCGGTGATCTCGAAGAAGACCTGCGGGACGCCGTCGGCGCAACTGAGGTAGTCATAGCGGATGACTTCGCTGGAGACCGCTTCGACGGTCGGCTCGAGATCGCAACTGTTGCTGGCAGCGAAATCGGCGAACTCGACCGGCATCACCTGATTGAAGAAGTCGAGGGCATCTGGGGTTGCGTTGTCCTCGACCAAGCTCGACGTGCCGCCGTCGAAGGGAACCACTGCATCGGCTGTGCCGTGGAAGGCCATGAAGGGAACGGCCCGTGAGGGGTCACAACCGCCGGGGTGAGTGAGGCCCGCCACCGACACTGCTGCGGCAATGCGGTCGGGCAGTTCACAGACCAGACGCGAGGTGAAGAAGCCACCGTTGGACATGCCGGTCGAGTACACCCGGGCCGGATCAGCGCAGTAGTTGGCGATGATGTAGTCGATCATGGACTCGGCCATGACGATGTCGTCTCGACCCGGGTCGTCGAACTGTGCGAGCTCCCACGAGTTACGAGTGTCGCCGGGAGCTGGCACACCGGTGGGGTGAGCGACGACGAAGCCTTCGGCCTCGGCCAGCGTTTCGTAGCCGGAGAACTGTGCTTGCTGGGGACCTTCAGAGCCGAGACCGTGCCAGTTCATCACCAACGGCATCGGCGAGCCGTCGTAATTCGACGGCAAGAAGATCCGAAGTGGGTGCTCGGCCCCACCCGCGTCGAGGGTGACGCTGGTGACGCCTGGCGTTTGCGACGAGCACCCTTGTGGCCCGAGCTCGGTGGTGTCAGGGGCTTTTGGCTCGACGTCAGCTGGTGCCTCAGTGGTGGCGACCTCAGTGGTGGCGACCTCAGTGGTGGCGACCTCAGTGGTGGCGACCTCAGCCCCCTCGGTTGTGGCAGGAGCCTCGGTGTCGGTTGCGGCAACCTCGCCGCCAGATGAGCAAGCGACGGCGGCGAGAGCGAGTGCGGTGAGAACGGCGAAGAGCTGCTTGTTCATCGGGTCAGTCTGGCCGACGAACCGACCGAGCAGGCTTCAGCTCTTCTTCGTCTTCTTTGCCTTCTTGGGTTTGGTCAGCTTCACGCCGAGTTCCTTCGCCATCTGGCTGATCTCGTCGACGAGCAAGTCGGCCAGCACGTCGACATCGGGCATCAGCTTGCGACACGCAACAAGCCCGAAGTCGAGGGTGTCGACGTAGCTCTGCACGGTGATGTTCACACCTTGGCCATCAACGATGGTCGAGACGGGGTAGTAGTGCTTGAGCGGAGCGCCACCTGGCAGGGCCAGCGGTGTCCGGGGACCGGGCACGTTGGAGATCACCAGGTTGGCTGGCGGATTGGTGCGATCAGCAATACGGGTGCGGGTGGCGAGACGGGCCGCCCGCATCGCCAGTGCTGGCGGTGCGAGATCACTCATCTCCGACAGCGTGTCGGCTGGCATCAGATCGAACTGACCCTTGGCATCGACCATGGACTCGTGCACCGAGGTCAGCCGGTCAGCAGCGGTTTCGACCGTGGTGGGCAGCTCGGAGAAGATCGCCGACACACGGTTCGACCATTTCTCGGTTTCCTCGCCGGTGCGAATCGACACCGGGACCATGGCGATCAGATTGCGGTCGGGCAGCGCATTGTTCTGCTCGAGGTAGCGACGAAGCGCTCCAGCACACACCGCCATCACCACGTCATTGATCGTGGCCCCACTGGCAGTCTTGATCTGCTTGATGTGTTCCAGGGGCGTGCTGCGGTATTCGAAACGACGCTGTCCGCTGATCGTTGCGTTGAACGGCGTGCGAGGTCCTCCGAGCGTGGGAAGCAGGGGCGGCGCATCTTGATCAACGGGGCGCTCATCGCCGAGCAGCTTGCGGGCGAGGGTTCCCGCAGGCCCAGGGAGGCCGCGTCGGATCTGGTTGGCGGCCTCGGTGAAGCCTCGTGTTTCGGTCACTCGACCCAGTTCTGACAAGGCCTTGACCTGCAAGCGCAGCGCCTTGGCGGGTGACCGGGCGAGTTCCACAGCGGTGCGTGCCAGCAACTCTTGGTTGGATGGGGGCTGCTCTGGCAGCCAATCATCCGGGGCAGCGTCGGGATCGGCGGGGGTCAGGAGAATCGAGAGCATCTCGGCACCGGCGGCGCCGTCGATCGTGCTGTGGTGGACCTTGGTGAACACACCGAAGTCGTTGTCGGGAAGGCCTTCGATGATGTAGACCTCCCACAGCGGGCGGCTGCGGTCCATCGGGCGGGCGATCAGCCGTGAGATCAGCTCGCCAACAGCCTTCGAGCCTCCCTTGCCGGGGACAGCGAGATGGCGAATGTGAAAGTCGAGCTCGAAGTCTGGGTCATTGATCCAGTACGGACGATCAAGGCCGAACGGCACCTCGACCAGGCGACGACGGAACGGCTCGAGCCTCGACAAGTTGGCCTCGACCTGGGCCTTGAAGACCTCGTAGGGATCGAAGTCGGGGTCGTCAGCCGGCCGGCCGTAGACCGAGAGGCTGCTCACATGCCCCCAGCTGGTGGCGGTCTCCATGTTGAGGAAACTGACGTCGAGTCCGGTGAGTTGCTTCATGAACGCTTCTTCTTTCGTGTCTTCGGGGCTGCGGGCTGTACAGCGAGGTCGGGGATCGAGGCTTCTGATCCGGTGAGTTCTCGCCGCAAGATCTTTCCTGAGGCATTGCGGGGGAGGGCGTCGACAAAGACGTATTCCCGAGGCTTCTCGTGGGTAGCAAGTTCTGTTGTGATGCTCTTCTTGATGCTGGCGACCAGCGTGTCGGGGTTGCCGAGATCGGTGGCCACCACGACGGCCCGAACTCGCTGGCCGAAGTCGTCATCGGCGACCCCGACCACGGCGACGTCGTCGACCCTCGGGTGCTTCATGAGGGCCCGCTCGATGTTGGACGGAAACAGGTTCTCGCCACCTGAGATGATCATGTCGTCGGCTCGGCCGAGCACGTAGAGCCGACCGTCGGGATCGAAACGGCCTTGGTCACCGATGGCCATGTAGCCATCGAAGATCTCTTTGGTGTTGCCGTCGGTGTAGCCATCGAAGTGCATGCCGCTCTTCACAACGATGCGGCCGATCTCGCCAGGCTTGTCGAGCTCGTTGCCTTCGTCATCGATGAGACGAATCTCGACGCCGCGTACTGGACGGCCTGCGGTTGCCGGATCGTGGGCGAGATCCGAGGGTGTTGCGATACTGACCTGACCGACTTCGGTACTGCCGTAGAGGTTGTAGAGATTGAGGCCGTAGCGCTTGATCCATCGAGCAGCGAGCTCGCCGGGCAGGGCCGAGCCGCTGCTGGCAACGATGCGAAGCGACGAGAGGTCGAATGGGGGGTCGGCTTGGAGGATCCGATGCAACATCACGGGAACAACCGCAAGCACCGTGGCTCCGTGAGCCTCGACGTCGGAGGTGACTTGTTCTGGGTCGAACGAGCGCCGCAACACCACGGTGCCACCGAGCGACGCTGCGGTCAGCAGCTGGCTGAGACCCCAGGCGTGGAAGAGGGGAGCGGGCAACACCACGATGTCGTCGCGCTCGAAGGGAATGGCATCGAGGACGCCGAAGGCAGCCGAAGCGGTGGAGCGGCCGGCGGTGCGGCGTGTGCCCTTCGGGGCGCCCGTCGTGCCGGAGGTCAGAACGACGGGATCGTCGCCGGCGGTCGGTCGCGGCATCTGCAGAAGCGGGCGCCATTTCGAAACACCGGGGAAGGTCCAGTCTGCGTCGTCCTCTGGAGCGGCGATGACCACGTTGGGATGCTCGACTCGTTCGGACAGATCGCGATCGGCGATGACCAGCGTGATGTCTTCTCGAACGATCACCTCGTTGAGCTGCGATGCCGGGAGTCCTGGGTTCAGGTAGACGATCCTCGCGCCCAACTTGGCGAGTGCGATGTTCGCTTCGACGAACCCGCGATGGTTCCGACACAGCAAGCCGATCGGGTTGCCCGACCGTACACCCTTGGCCTTGAGCCCTGCAGCAACGCGGTTGGCGCGTACTTCGAGCTGGAGATAGTTCAACTCGCCGTGGTCGTCGATGATCGCAGTGCGCAGCGGTGATCGGACCGAAGCCGCGGAGTAGGCCGCAGCTGAGCTCGGGCCCCACATGAGCGCGGCGGCTCCAGCCGCAGCGACGGTGGCGGGGTCGAGAAGACCGACTCGCCTGGCGGTACTGAGCGAGCGCAGCAGCGAGCTCACGAGTTCGTGGCCGCCTTCTTGGCCGGCTTCTTCGCTGCTGGCTTCTTCTTGGCTGGCTTCTTCTTGGCTGGCTTCTTCTTTGGAGCCGCCTTCTTCGCCTTGGGCTTTGCTTTCTTCTTGGAAGCCGCCTTCTTTGGTGCTGCCTTCTTGCGGGGCGGATCGGCCAGCTCCAACAGGTCGGCGAACGCTGTCTCGACGCAGTCTCGGAAGTCGGCGGGGTCCTCGATGGCGACGGGGTCGATGAACATGCCCAGGTCAAGCGAACCGTTGTAGGAAAGGGCCGTGATGTTGGCGGCGGTCCCGGCAACGGGGCCGAGCGGGAACGTTGCTTCGACCTTGCCGCCAGCACAGAAGAGCTCGAACGGAGCGCCGCGCAGGTTCGAGGTGGCGAAGTCGATGCGGGCCGCCTGGTTGCGAGCAGTCTTGGTGACAACCGAGGTCGGGAGAAGGTTGGCGATCCCCGACAGTGAGCTGACACTGCCGCCGCGGCTTGATTTCTCCTGTGCCAATTTCGTGGCGGCATGCATTGCTTGGATTCGCTGAGCCGATGTGGCTGGCAAGCCGCTGACCTGCACCAGTACCGGCGTGAATGCATTGCCGCCGATGTTGTTGTCGGAGCGTGTCGACACCACGAAGCTGGTGTTGATCTTGTCGACGGTCACGTCACGCTTTGCGTGGTAGCGAGCGGCGCCGTCGGTGAGTCCAGCCATGAAGGCGTCGTTGATGGTTGCTCCCTGGCTCTTGGCTGCTGCCTTGAGTTGGTCGAGCGGCACGCTCAGTGTCTCGAGATGGCGATGACGGGAACGCTCGCCCCACAGCGGTGATCCGCCCGGCGTTTCGTTGGCCGAGCCGTTGAGCTGGGCAACTGTCGAGCGAGTCACGCCAACGACGTTGGCGACCTTCTCAGAAGCTCGACCCGGATCGGCCGGCCAGAGTGCGACTTCGCCGATGGCCCGTCGTCCGAGTCCGATCTGGCGCCTGGCAACGTGGGAGAGGCTGCGGGTTGCGGTGTCGACAAAGCTGGTTGCCTGGTCGCCGCCAGATTCCTTGGCTGCGTGATTCTCCACGGCTTCGGCCACCAGAGCTTCCAGGTCGACTGGGGGGTGTTCTGCCTCGTCTCTGCTGGCCTGCTGGTAGAGCTCTGCCATGCGAATCTGCCCGATGCCGTCGCTGATGGCGTGATGGAAGATCGACCAGATGGCACCCTTGCCACCCTCGAGGCCAGTGATCAGAACGAAACGCCACAAGGGACGGGTGCGATCGAGCGGTTCGGTGTAGAGCTGCGCTGCGAGATCGTGGAGCTGGCGTTGGGTGCCTGGGGCCGGTAGCTCGACTTCGCGAATGTGGAAGTCGAGATCGAACTCGGCATCGGGAACCCACGCCGGTGTCGAGATGCGACCGAGGCCTGGTACCACGCGTTGGTAGAGCCGAGGGATCTTCGCCACGCCGTGACGGACCTGGCGCCGGAAGCGCTCGATGTCAACGGGAACGTCGAGGACGGTGAGTGCGGCCCCACTTGGGTTGAGCCAGGGGTCCTTCTCGATGTTCCACATGAGCGCTTCGTGGTCGCTCATACGGTCGGCGAAGTCGATGTCACGTTCTCTTGACATGTGAGCCTCTCATAGTGACTGATGGGCGATCAGGTGTCGGTACCGGGGCGACGTTCCGCCTCGGCGTTTGGATCGCCGGTGTAGCCCGCCGGGAACGTTCGGGCCAGTTCCTCGGTCGACGGGGTGCGTCGTTCCTGGGATTCTGGAGGGAGAAGAGCGCTGATAGCGGTCATGATCGCGATGGTGTCGGCATCGGGATCTTTGCCGCCGATCTTGATCGGCGCGCCGGCGGTGGCGCTGACGGTTGGTCGGTCGCTGAAGGACACCTTCGGGAGTTTGGCGCTGCGGGGCCAAACGAGCTCGGTACCCCAGAGGCCGATGGGGATGATGGGAGCGCCCGTCATGGCGGCCAACTTGGCGGCGCCCCAGCGACCCTTGAGTTCTGGGTCGAAGAAGGCGGGACCGCGCGGGATGGTGCCTTGGGGTGCCATCATCACGACTTCGCCGCCGTTGAGTGCGTCAGCTGCTTTCTCGAGTGGCTCGTTCGAGCCAGAGGCTCGCTCGACTCGGATGCCGCCCATGGCTCGAGCGATCTTGCCGAAGATCGGAACGTCGAACACCTCCTTCTTACCGAGGCCGCGAATGCTGCGGCCCGCCTTGGCAGTGACGAGGCCCATCACCGTGGGGTCGAAGTAGGAGCGATGATTGAAGACCAGCAGTGCCGGGCCCTCTGCCGGAATGTTGTCGATGCCGTTGAATTCGAACGACACGTACGGGGCGACGAGTTCTGGGCGCACCAGCGGACGGGTCCAGTCCTGGATCTCGCGGCCAGCGATCTTGGCCACGCCTTCGGACTTGTCGAGATGACGGATCGGCCAGCCCTTCAAGACGGCGGTGGCAGCGAGCTGGAGATCGGGGTTGACCGCAACGGGGTGGCCAACAGCGTCGAGTAGCGGGCTGTCGAAGTAGCTGTCGCTGTAGGCGTAGCTCTTGGCCAGGGAAACGCCGTTGTCTTCGGCCCACGCAACCACACCGTCGGCCTTGGCCCGACCCCAGAGGAACTCACCGTCGAGTTCGCCGGTGAACTTGCCTTGATGGCTGCGCCACTTGGTGCACACGAGGGCATCGAAGCCGAGAGCTTCCATGATGGGGCGAACAAAAGGCTCGGGAGACGTCGTGGCCAGCACGAGTGTGCGGCCGGCAGCTCGGTGGCCGTCGATGACCGACTTGGCGAACGGCTGCAGGTTGGCGGCTACTTCCTTCGCTGCTTTCTGACAGGCCTCGTCGACGGCAGAGACGTCCCAGCCAGCGGCGCTGCGTCCAGCGAACTTGGCCGGCTGCATCATCAGCCAGTTCTCGCCGAACCGTTCGTAGATCTCGGCGAGGGTGTCAGCAAAAGGAATGTCATGGCCAGCAGAGATTCCGGCATCAGCGAGGTGACGGGTCACGATGCTGGCGGAGGAGCCGGAGATGAGGGTGCGATCGAGGTCGAAGATGGCAGCAGTCGGCATTCGCCGAGTATCTGTCAGTCGCTGACATTTGTCAATGGCTGACATTCTAGTGTTTGCGGACTACGGTGTGTCGGATGACTTCGGTCTCCACTTCTTGGTCGTCTACGAGCGACGCAGTCATCACCGCTCTGGATCCGTCGGATGCCCCGGATCCTCGGCCGCAGCCGAGTCGGCGCTCTCGGAAGAAGTCGCGCACGCAAGCGGCGCTTGCCGAGGCGGGAGCGCGACTGTTCGCTTCTCGTGGCTTCGACGAGACCACCACCAACGACATCGCCGAGGCAGCCGATGTCTCACAGCGCACGCTCTTTCGGCACTTCGCCAGCAAAGAGGCTGTGCTCTACGGCGACATGGACGAACTGATCTTCGACCTCCGAGACGCGCTCGCCGGCCGGCCAGCCGGCGAACCCGTCCTCGCAGTTGTCCACAATGCCATCACGTCGCTGGCCGAGAACTTCGAACGGCACCGGGATCGTCGGCTGCTGCAAGCGCGCCTCGCTGCGGTGTATCCGTCGGTCTCGGCATACAGCCGGGCCACCGTGCAGTTCGGTTGGGAGCGAGAGATCATCGCTGCGGTGGCCAACCGTCTCGACGTCGACCCGCTGGTCGATCCCCGGCCAGAGATCATCGCTGGTGCCACGATGTCGGCGGTTCGCGTCGCCACTCGTCAGTGGACGGTGAGCCGAGGGGCCGAGGACTACCTCGAGCTCATCTCGGCGGCTCTCTCGGCTGTTCCCACGCTCGGAGACCTCGCTGACTGATCACCAGGTGCGAGACGTTCTCGCGACTCTTTGGCCTTTCGGGCCGTCATATCCAACGACACAGCGTCCGCCGACCAGTCACTCCTTCTCCCAAGTGGCTTGTCGGTGTGACGCGTGTCATACTCAGACTCGGTCGTGCATCCACGCACGGTCGAGTGTCACCGCCGCCTTGCGGCTGTACACGACTGCAGGACCTTTTCCGTGAACCTCGCCTCCATCATCGATCGCCACGACGGCGATCGCATCGCCCTCATCGACGGTGAGCTCCGTCTGTCCTATGGCGAGCTCCGCCAGCGTGTCGATGCGGTTCGAGCACGTCTCCACGAAGCGGGTGTCGGCATCGACGATCCACTGGCGATTCTCGCCGGTAACGAGATCAACTTCGCCGTGACCATGCTCGCTGGTCTTGGTCTCGGCGCCCGCATCGTGCCGGTTCGACCGAGCAGTCCACTGCCTGAGCTCGAACGCAAGCTCGCTAGCGTGCGCCCGAAGCTGCTGTGTCTTGGCGAGGCTGGAGCCTGGATCGCAGAAAGCAATGTCGAGATCGGCATTCCCACGATGGATCTCGGGGTTCAGGTCGAGAGCGGCCCGCCGCCTGCTGTGGTCGACCGTGATCCCGACGATCTGGCCTTCCTCATGCTCACCAGTGGTGTCGCCAGTGATGCCAAAGTGGCGATGCTCAGCCACGGCAACCTCGCCTGGGCCCAAGACGCCATTCTCCATCGGGGCGAGCTCGGCCTACAGGCCGACGACATCTCGCTCGGCGTGTTGCCGTTCTCGCACATCTTTGGGCTGAACCTCGTACTGCTCGCCACCTTGAAGGTTGGTGGCGCCGTGGTGTTGCAACGCCGCTTCGACGAGAATGAGAGTCTTCGTCTCATCAAAGAGTTCGGCATCTCCACCCTCGCCGGAGCACCGCCGATGTGGCAACGCTGGTCCCAGGCCGACGGGCCGGACGACGCCATGGCGTCGGTGCGTCACGCCTCATCCGGAGCAGCAGCCCTCCCGCTCGCTGTCTTCGAGGCCGTGCGCGATCGATTCGGTATCGAAGTGGCCGAGGGCTATGGCCTCACCGAAACCTCACCCATTGTCACGTGGAGTCGCGGGATCAAGGTGAAGCCGACCTCGGTCGGCAAAGTCATCGAGGGCGCGCAGGTCGTTCTGGTCGAGCCAGACGGCACGCCGGTCGACGTTGGCGACACCGGCGAAGTCGTGGTGCGTAGCCCCGGTGTGTTCAAGGGCTATCTCGATTCTCCCGGCCTCACCGACGCTGTGCTCACCGACGATGGCTGGTTCTGGACCGGCGATGTCGGAGTGTTCGACGATGACGGCTACCTCTACCTCGTCGACCGCATCAAAGACGTGGTCATCGTGTCTGGTTTCAACGTCTACCCCTCTGAAGTCGAGGGGGTGCTGATGCAGCACCCGTTGGTGCGCGGCGCTGTCGTGGTTGGCGAAGAAGATCTCGACACCGGCGAAACAGTGGTGGCCCACGTCTTGGGCGAGGTCGATTCCAGCGAACTCCACGAGTACGCCAGGGCGAACCTCAGCCGCTACAAGTGCCCGACGTCGTACCGCTTCGTCGATGAACTGCCGGTTGCGCCCACGGGCAAACTGATCCGGCGCGAGCTGCGCTCGTGAGCGCTCGCCGGGTGTTGGACGGCATCAGCTGATGGCCACTCCCGCGTTCCGATTCGAGGCAGCCCCTGAGCTTCCCGGCGCGGATCGCGTGAGTAAGTACGGCTTTGGTGCTGTGCGCCAGTTGGTCCACCGGCTCTGGGATGTCACCATCGAAGGGGTCGAACACATCCCGGCCAACGGCCCGGCAATCATTGCTCCGAACCATCTTTCATTCTGCGATTCGGTGTTCGTGCCGGCTGCGCTGCCTCGTCGAGTATGGGCGATTGGCAAGGGCGAGTACATGGACGACTGGAAGACAAAGCACCTTTTTCCAGCCATGGGCATGATCCCGGTCGACCGTTCCGGCGGCGATGCAGCCAAGGCTGCGCTCGACACCGCAGCATCGGTGCTCGATGGCGGTCGGTTGTTCATGATCTACCCCGAGGGCACGCGATCTCGCAGCGAGTTCCTTCACAAGGGCCGAACGGGCGCTTCCCGACTCGCTGCTCGAACCAGCTCACCGATCATTCCCGTTGGGCACAAAGGCACACTCGAAGTACAGCCGCCAGACCAGTTCACGATGTCGACGCGACTCCACGTGCAGGTCAATTTCGGCGAGCCGATGTACATCGAGGACTTCGGGGATCCGAACGACCCTCGCATCCACCGCACGTTCACCGACGCGGTGATGTTCCGAATCTCGGAGCTGTCTGGCCAGACCTACGTCGACACCTATGCGGCCAAGGATGATTCGCCTGGCTTTGTTTCCTCACTCGAGGACGAGCGTCAGGCGCGCCCGCCGATCTCGGTGCCGACCGGCAGGCCGACGGCGCCGAAGATCAGTTCGCCAAAAGCGAGGACTCCGAAGCCGGTGGCCCCAAAGGGGCAGACACTGGCCGACAACGTGATCGACCTCCGCTCCGACGTCATCTCCTCCTGACCATCGTCCAAACCCCGGGTTCTGGCCCCTCAGTTTCGATGGTCGTGGCCACCGGTTGGTTGCGGATCTCGCAGCAGTCAGTCCGAGAGCAGTCAGTCTGAGAGCGATCAGTCCGAGAGCAGTCAGTCCGAGAGCAGTAGAGCCGTCAAGTCGTCGAATTCGTGTGTGGTGTGTTCTGGACCGCCAGCCAACCGCCAGGTCGTGTCGCCGATGATGACTCGGTAGAACATTGCTGCTCGGCGTTTGGCTTGGGCCTTCCTCATTCCTGTGCGTCCAAGCAGGGCGATCACGTAGTCGAGGCGACGCTGATCGACACGGGCGACCACCTCGCTGGCGATCTCGTCGGAGCCTGCCCAGACCCGAATGCTGGTCTCGATGGCGTCGCCCAGCGCATCAGGAGTACACGAGATGCGCACGAGTGCCGCGAGCTGGCCAGCTGGATCATCTGAAGCGCGTTCGGCCTCCGTACGGGGCCGTATGGTCAGCTCACAACATACGGAACCGTATGGTCAGAGACATCGGAGGATGGGCCAATGCAAGGAGAACAGCTCGCTGCAGGACTGCTGGTGTTGTTGGCGATTGTCCATTCCACGCTGGGCGAGTCCTCGATCTTGGGTCCGCTCTTCAAGCAGGAGTGGAAGGTGGTCGAGCCTCGTTGGGCGGTCGAGCGCATCCTGCGGTTTGCTTGGCACCTGACATCGGTGGCGTGGTTGGCGCTTGCTGCGGTACTTCTCGGAGCCGCTGTGTTGTCCGTGGTGGCCGGGTTCGCGATCGTGTCAGCAGCGATCATCTTCGTGATGCTGCGAGGCCATCTTGCCTGGCCGCTTTTCTTGCTTGCTGCCCTCGCCGCGCTGCATGCCGACCAACGGCTCACCGACGAGGTCTTGCTGGCCGGGGCGATCGCCGCAGCCATGATGCTGGTGCTTGCTGCTGGCGTGCACGTCTACTGGGCCTCGGGTGGACGTTGGATGCTCGATGTTGCAGTACCCGTTGACCCCTCGGGTCGAGGTCGTTCGCCGGGTCCAGCGTTGACGCTTGCGGTTGCTGGTGCGCTGACCACCTTCGCTGCGTTGGTGCTGGCGGCCGCAACCGATGTTGGCCCGCCAGTGGCTCGCACATTGGTGTGGATCGGTGTCGCAGTGTTCACCGTTCGAGCGATCGGCGACACGAAAACGGTGGGCTTCAGCAAGAGCGATCATCGCTCGACCTTTGCCCAAGCCGATGACCGATGGTTCACGCCGATCATCGTGTGCATTGCCCTGGGGGCGACAGCTTCGGTGCTCGGCTGACGTTTGGATGTGCCGCTCGGGTCAGGCGAAGTACTCGGGCCGGCTGACGTTGGTTTCGCTGACGAAGAAGACGCCGTGACGGTCCTGCAGCAGCTGGCGAACGCCGGCAATGACCGGCTCGACCTGGTCGAGTGGCACGACGGAGATGACCATCGAGAGGCTCGATCGGTCGTTGAACAGCAACCGGCCCTGGTGCTGGCCGTGGTGGCCGAGGCCAGAGACGCCGTCGACCGAGGTGTAGCCGGTCGCCCCCGCTGCGAGCAGGAGCTCTCGCACAGCGGGAACGTCTCCGCCGTCCACGACCACTTCGATCTTCGCCATCTTCGTGAGGGAATCCCACTCGCTCATGCCAGCTCCAAACTGATGTCTTCTGAGGGTGTCTCGGTTGCAGGCTGCCAGGTTTCCCAGGTGCCGGCTGGTGTTCTGATCGACCATGGCTCATGTCCATGTGAGCGGCCGGCGAGGTGAATCCACTCGCCTTCGACGAGCTGACGGAGCCCGGTGTTACGAGCAATGATTGCTTCGATGCGCTCGAGAGGGGCCTGGATCACGGCCATGAGCCGCAGCGGGTCGTGGCCCCGGCGATCGCCAGCAGAGGTCGACTGCAGCGGCAGGCCGATGGCGAGATCGCCACCGTCACCACGCAAGACGCCAACGGTGCCGCCGACTGGATTGTGCAGCATCTTGTCACCGGCGCCGAAGACGTCGTTGTCGACGGTCGAGAAGTAGTACTGGGACGAGATCCACTGGGCGACAACCAGCGGGGCAGTCATGATCGTCTCGAGCGCCACCTCGTCGGGGTCACTGTTGGCGTCGTAGCTGTGGAGGAAGACTCGGCTCGACAGATCGAGTTCCTGGGTGATCGAGCGAGGCCCGACCACGAAGGCGGCGTTGCCGGCCAAGCCCCACTCGGGCCGGACCTGGGCCCAGTCGTTGCCGCGATCACGAACATTCGCAGGGTTGCCGGGAAGCCGTGCGGCACGAGCGATCGAGTTCTGTGCTCCCGCTGTGGCGAGGTCGGCTTGGAGCTTCGTCACTGCGTCGGCGTGGTGGGACGGGATCAGCTCGGGGTCGAGAATCGTGATCACGTCGGAGACCGTGTCGTGCTCGGCGGGCACGAACCATGTCGTGTCCGGGATCTCGACACCATTGGTGGCGAGGTTGGCCCGAACATCGGGTTCGTTGAGGATCGCTGAGGCAATACGGGCGCTTGGGCCACCCGGGGCACCGCCGCAGGCACCGCAATCCAGCGATGAGGCATGGGGGTTGTTCACCGTGGCGCTCGCATGGCCACACAGCACCACGATCGGAGCGAACTCGTGGAGTCCAATCGTGCGAACAATGGCCTCGGCGAAGAGGCTCTGCTCCTGGAGTGAGAGGCCAGAGATGAGCGAGGGGGCGGAAGGATTGCTGACGCGATCGTCGACCGCGGGAGCGGTATCAGGCTTGTTCTTTGCCCGGAGGCCCTTGCCCGGCTTGAGTGTTCGTGCTGCAGCGAGCGGGCCGGTGAGCCAACCCGAGGCCTCGGCGAATGCGAAGGGTGCACCAAGGTGCTTCTTGGTGTCGTGGAGCGCTCGTTGGGCTGCACTTGCGGCGGCTGCTCGCCCGAGGAAGCCCTCGACCTCGCCAATCGGGGCATTGCTGGCCGGTACCTCGGCGATCTCATGCCGGGGAGACACGAGCACGGGGCAACGGGCCTCGCCGAGGTCTGAGCCGAGGGGCCGCCACCGAACAGGCACGCCGAAGAAGCCGGCAAAGCCGTACGTGTCGTAGCTGCCGAGTGCTTCGAATTGGTGCCGCAGACCCTCCGACCGAACGTCGATGCACATCACCATCTGGGCATCGGGTCCTGCCTCTGGCCGACCGGGATCGACCCGTTGGAGTTTACCGAGCAGTCGATCGTGGAAGTTCCGTTCGTGGGCCTGCAGCCAGAGGTGGCGACGATCGTCGTCTGAGTGGTTCTGGATGATCTCGGCAACTGCTGCCCGTTGGCCATCGGTGACCGGGCCGTCGGCCACGGAGCGAATGACGGCGTCGATGCGAGCCTTCTCGACCGTGACATCGTTCATCGGTTGCGTACTGGCGTGCCGCTGGATCTGGCCGGCTGCTGATTCGATGACCACCCGGACAGCAAGAAGGTCGAGGAACTTCAACGATGGACCGCGGTGGTCTGCGGGCGCCCACTCGTCACACCAGCGGGCGTAGCCGGCCCAGCCGGGCAGCTTGACCGCAAGGAGCTGCAGGACTTCGGCTCGATCGCTGTCGGCGATGTTGGCGTTGTCGAGGGATTGCTGCAGTGCCAAGAGTGGCTGGTGGGCAACAGCGGCAACCTGCACCGCTGTTTCCTCGCCGAACAGCTTGGTGAAGCCCCGGTCGACCTCGACAGCGGAGCGCCATGCGGCGAAGAAGCCGTCTTCTTTGTCCGGCAGGGCCCAGGCGGCGGTGTCTGAGTCGACGTAGGTGGCGCACCAGGTGGACAGGTAGGAGTTCAGCGACTGAGTGAAGCTGTCGGGCTCGGTTGCTCCCTCGGGCGTGATGGGCCCGCTCAACAGGTCGAACATGATGATCTCGGCAACAGTGACCGAGGCGCCGCCGAGTTGGAGCGCTGCACCGGCGCCGGCGGGGTTGGCCTTTGTGATCGCGCTGAGCAGTTCGGCATCGGTGATGCGACCGAGCGCATACTCGGCCCGGTAGTCAGCCAGCGAGAGGTGCGTCTGCGCTCCATACAGCGACCGAGCCGAAGCCGTTGCTTCCTCGAACCGCAGGTGCTCGAGACCGCCCAGAGGATTGACAGCGACGAAGGAAGAGACCGGCCAGTACGGGGCGACGACGGACCCGGCTTGTTGCACCTGGGCGAGAAGGGGCGCGAGATCGATGCGTTGTTCAGACATCGGAATCAGCCCTTGCTCAGCGAGGCGACCCGAAACCGGGGCTGGGAGGTGCGCTGGCTCAGCAGGTTTGGCGACAGTATTGGCCGCGCAACTCGGTGGTAGCCCGATCCGAGGAGGCTGATGTAGAGGTAGCGCCGCTGTTGCTTGATCACTTCAGCGTTGCTGAAGCGGAGGATGGCAGCAGCCAGGGCGACGACGCCGAGGGCAACAGCGAGCCACACCGGGCCAACGGCTGCGGGCACTTCATAGGGCACAGCGTCGGCGATGAAGGTCTCGAACAGTGTGAGACCGCCGATGTAGCCGAACACAGCGACGAAACTGGCGCCAGCACCAGCAGCGACGCTGGAGGCCCCGGACCATGGCGGTGCAACCAACCAACCATTCAGGGCAGTTGCGGCTGACATCCAGCCGAAGAGCACCACGAGGATCGTGCTGGCAGCGGTGAGGTGTGTGTCGATCACGGTGAACGCCAATGCCATCGCTGCAGCAGGAACCACCGCCGCGAGTCCGAGACGCACCGGGGTGGACATGGTCGAGGTGCCGTGGGGCAGGTGACGATGTTTGGCGGTGGCGGTGACCGAACCGCCAGCGCCGAGGAACATGGCCGCTTTGTACATGGCGTGACCAACGATGTGGAAGAGGGCGGCGGCAAAGGCGCCAACGGCCAGTTGCAGTGTCATGAAGCCCATCTGACCAGCAGTCGAGTAGACGAGACCGCCCTTCACGTCGGAGCGAATGAGCATCACGGCTGTGGCCCACACCGCAGTGACGAGCCCGAGGATGAAGGCGATCGACATGGCGATCGTGGAGGTTGCATAGACCGGAGCGAAGCGGATCAGCAGCACGCCGGCGCCGTTCACGACACCGGCATGGAGCATGGCAGAGACCGGGGTGGGAGCGCTGAGGGTGCTGGGTAGCCAGCGATGGAAGGGAACCAGGGCCGAGCGAGAGGCACCGGCGATGACGAGGGCGATGGCGAGGACGGGCAGGAGCGAGATCGTGCCAACGCCGAGGTCAATTCGTTCAGCGCTGAGCGCACCGAGGTCGACGGCGTCGAGCCGCAGATCGCCGACCATCACGATCGTGATGATGGTGGCCAACACCAGGGGCACATCGCCGATCAGGAACGCCCGCAGGGTTCCCTTGGATGCTGCGTCGGCGGGGGCCCAACCGCTGTGATGACCGACCATCGCGGCGAGGGCGATGCCAGTCAGGAGCCAGGCGGCAACCAACAGCGAGGCATTCGCTGCGATCGCCACGGTCATGGTGGCAGCCGACAACGCGTTGGCGAGGGCGAAGAAGCGTGGCGCTCTGGGATCACCTTCGAGTGAACGCCGGGCAAAGGACTGCACAACGACGCTGACAGCACCGACGAGGACCAGCAGAATGGCAGACGGCCGGCTGGCGACCAGTGCGAGGTCGCCGACGAGGGCGAATTCCTGGTTGCCGTTGCGAGCGACATCGATCAAGGCGATGACCGCAGCGATGAGGCTCGCCCCGATGCCGATGCCGCCGATCGCACCTGCTGCTCGAGCATCCGGCTGACGCTGGCTGAAGGAACGCAGACCGATCAGGGCGGCGGCGAGCAGCGGGGCAACGAGTACGGCGGGAAGAGTCCATTGCATGAGCACTGATTGCATGAGCACTGATTAAACACCCGAACTGCAGTTCATGCAACCAAAAATGTCCTTTTGGTTAATGTAATCTGCGCCACGCCGTCAGGCCGGCGGCACTCCCTCGTCGCCAACCGGTCCCATCACGTCGATCAATTCGCCGATCTGGTGACCCCGCTCGACCTGGTGTCGCATGGGACGATCGACGTGCACCTCGTATCGATTGCGCCGACCGACCTTGGTTCGCTTGATGTACCCGGCCGCTTCCAGCTCATCGATCAGGGTGGAAACCGCCCGATCAGTGATGCCGACGAGTTCGGCCAGGTCGCGCAACCTGAGGTCGGGGTCGCGAGACAGACAAATCAGGACGTGACTGTGGTTGGTCAAGAACGTCCAGGAAAGTGGTTGCTCTTCGGTCATCGCAACTCCCTCGTCCGGCCCACGGCGCAATAGTAGTTGGGTGTCGAGATCGTATGGAGGTCGCCATGTCCGGACCCGTTGCTACGGTCGATGAGTGAGCGAAGCGTCGGCAAGTGCGCCAACCGTCATCGTGTCTCGTCGGCCAGCTTCTGGGCTCGAAGCTGAGTTCAGCGAGTGGCCAGCCGAGCTGATCTCGACCGCTGGCTCGAGTCGGACAGCCGCAGCGAAGGTTGCGACTGGTCGAACCCTTCATCGATGGCGAGCGAACCCTCGACGTCATCGGCGGTTTCGGCGGATGGTTCGCGGCCGAGAAGGAACAGGCCCCCAAGCAGTGGAAGCAAGCAATGGCGGTCCTGATCGCTCTCTACCCAACCACGCTCACGTTGAGCCCGTTGCAGCGTCAATTCTTCCCTGGCTCTCGGGGTGGCTCGAACGCTGAGCTCAGGCCCGAGTCGTCGGGGGGTGCCGACGGGCGAGCTCGGCGATGTGTTCGGGGTGGATCCCACAGCAGCCGCCAACGATCGATGCACCGAGTTCGATCCAACGCTCAGCAGCATTGGCGTAGACCTCGGGAGTGAGCTCGCTGCGTTCGCCCGAGATGCCAGCGTTGGCTGGAAGCTGGCGAAGCGTTGGTTCGAAGGCGTTGGCGTAGGCAGCGATGGCAGCGTTGCTTCCGAGGGCGCCAAGCGCTTGTCGAAGCTGCGGAATGCCTTCTTCGATGCGTTCCGGTAGCGAGCAGTTGATCGAGAAGACGTCGACTCGATCGTGGAAGGCCTCTGCCACAGCGGTGACGGTCTCGCCAGAGCGAAGTCTCACCGGTCCATCAGGCTCGGTGTCGGGAAGACAGAACGACAACCAGATGGGTTGGGCCGGGTCGGTTCGGTGCTTCTCGACCGCTGCGAGCGCGGCGCTCACTTCAGCAATCGAGCTCATGGTTTCCAGGATCCACAGATCGACGAACGGTGCCTGAGCGCTGGCGACCACGTCGTAGAGCGCCGGGGCCTCTTCGGAAACGAACTGGTCTGGTTCGTAGGAACCGAAGAGTGGAGGAACCGACCCGGCGACGAGGGGGCGCGAGGCCGCTTGATCGGCAGCCTCACGGGCGATCCGGCCAGCGAGGTCGATGAGTTCTGCACCTCGTGCCTGGAAACGGTCGGCTCCGATGTGGAACGGGACGACGGCGTAGCTGTTCACGATGATCACTTCAGCGCCGGCGTTGATGAAGTTGTCGTGAGCGCGACGCACCATGTCCGGGGCGTCCATCAGCGCTTGAGCTGACCATTCGGGTTGTTGAAATGGTGCGCCGATGCGTCGCAGCTCGCGGCCCATGCCCCCATCGATGATCTTCACCTTCACGTCAGGGAAGCTATCGCCGCCTGCCCCAGAGACATCCCAACTTGGGAGGGGTCGCGTCCTCCCAACTTTTCGACGTTCGAGTTGCTCATGAACCGAGTTGCTCGCCGGCTGAGTTGCTCGCTGACTTGGTCACTCAGCGGGGCTCTCAACTCCAACGACGCCGTCGGCGATCAAGCGCTGGATGGTTGCTTCGTCGTAGCCGAGCTCGCGGAGCACTTCGTCGGTGTGTTCACCGAGTGCCGGCGAAGTGTCTCTCGCTCGGTAGTCCGCACCGGAAAAGCTGACTGGCGCCGAGGGCATGCGGACTTCGCCGAGCGTCGGGTGCTGCCAGATGTGAAGGAGATCGCCAGCCTCGGCGTCGTTGTCGAACATCACTTCTTCCAGCAGGCGGAAGCGAGACACCGGGATGCCATGAGCTTGCAGCCGGTCGACAATTTCATCACTCGGCAGCACTGCAAACGCTGAGGTCAACGCTGCGCTGGCATCGGCGAACAGGCCGACTCGGCGAGGTCTGTCGGTCCATGCAGGTAGTGCACGCGGGTAGGGCACGCCGAACTCGTCGCACAACAGCTTTGTCATCACGCCCACCGCGCCAATGCCGACGACCCCGTCAGCGGTGGCGTATGAATTGAAGAAGAAGGGGTTGGCCAGATTGCGTTCGTTGCGTTGCTCCAACGCGCCTACGAGCCCGAGCTCGTCGACCCATCCAGCAACATCTCGCTTCCAGTCGTCGATGCCTTCGAACACGTTGGCGTTGCGATGCTGCAAAACAAGAGCGGCATGGGCGAGGGAGGTCGTGACCTTCTGCCCTGGCTGGCCGAGTGCGACCGCTCGCAGCGCAGACGACACACCAAAGGCAAGGAGTACGCCTGCGGTGTAGTCGCAGAGGAAGGTTTCGTTGTGGCGTGGCCGCCCTTCGTGACTCGCACCAACCGACACGTTCAGTCCGCTCCACGACTGGGCGATCATGTCGACACTCGGTCGCGATGCGAGCGGACCCTCGTTCCCGAAGCCGGAGATCTGCCCGAACACCAATGACGGATTCTCAGCAATCAGCGATTCGAAATCGAGTCCGAGCCGAACGTCGACGCCGGGGCGCATGTTGGTGATGACAACGTCGCTGGCGATAGCGAGTTCTCGGGCGACCTTGCGTCCTTCCTCGGTTCCGAAGTCGAGCGGAATGCCACGCTTGCCTCGGGCCTTGATGATGTACTGCCGGCCTTCATCTGGGCCGAGCGGCGAGTTGTATCGGGTGGCGTCGCCGGTGACGGGCTCGACCTTGATCACGTCGGCCCCACCATGAGCAAAGAGCTCGGCGGCATAGGGAGCTGCTACGTACTGGCCGAGTTCCAAGACCCGCAGGCCCTCGAACAACCCGGCGGTTGGGCCAGTTGGAAAGTTGGGAGGACCCGACCCCATCAGGTGCGGCCGGCGAGGCGGTCGAGGGTGGCGCCAGTCTCTTCGACCAGGCCGGCCATGACCTCGGCCACCGTGGTTGGCGCATCGAAGTAGGCAATGGACTGGCCGGCAGGTGTGTGCATCAATGGAGCCACTTCGTGGCGCTCGATCTGGCCGAGCACATCGCCAACCAAGATGTCCTGGTATGGCATCTTCAACGGAGCGGGTGCATCGTCGGCTGCCCACGCATCGCTCCACGCGGTGCGAATTTGGCGCAGCGTCTTGCCGCTGTCGGCGCGCGAGATCACGGTGTCGGCGCTTTCGGCAGCCATGAGTTTGGCGGCGATTTCGGGATGAGTGTGCTCCTCTTCGCAGAGCAGCCAGGCCGTGCCGAGCCACACGCCCTGGGCGCCCATGGCGAGGGAAGCAGCGATGTGGCGGCCGGTCGCCACGCCACCCGCAGCGATGACGGGTGCGCCGCCAGCCATGTCGACGATGCGAGGCACAAGCGAGAAGGTGCCGACGGTGCCGGTGTGGGCACCCGCGTCGTAACCCTGGGCGACGAGCATGTCGGCGCCAGCTCGCAGCGCCTTCTCGGCGTGCTTGGGCTGACCGACGAGGCTGATCATCTTCATGCCCCGCTGCTTGGCCGGGCCGATCACCCACTCGGGGCTACCGATGCCAAGAGCCAACACTTTGAGGTTCGAGTCCATCGCCACATCGACTTGCTTTCGGGCCACGTCTTCGCTGCGCACGAAGCGCGAACGCAGGCCTGGCTCGCCATCGTCTGGTACATCGAAGCGCTCGCGCAGCTCGGCCACAAACGCACGGTGCTCGTCGGGAATCGCTGCCTCGATCTCGTCTCGGTTGTCCCGCTCGGGCATGCCGGGCGGGATGACGAGGTCGATGCCGTAGGGAAGGTCGCCGAGTTCGGCATCCATCCTGGTCAGGCCGACCTCGATCTCTTCGGGCGTACTGCGGGTGGCGCCCCAGATGCCGATGCCGCCGTTCTTGGTGATGGCAATGGCAGCGTCGAGTGAATGGGTGAACCCGAAGATGGCATGGGCGGCACCAAGCTCATCGCAAAGTGGTGTGTGCAGCGGAGATCGCTCGGTCACGGCGTTCCTACCGGTGGGCCGGAGCCATGTAGAACCAGACCGGGAAGGGCGCTTCCTGTTCCTTCATCGCAGCTCGAGCAGCGAGCATGGTCTTGCCCGCCTCGGTTGCTTCGAAGAACCACGCCTCAGCAGCACGGCCACCAGGCGTTGGGCCGGTGGCCAACTCCATTGCTGCCTCTTCGTAGTAGGTCCGGATGTCGTGGGCGACGGCGACGGTGTTCTTGCCCGGCAGCTCGACGTCTCCCATTGGGGTTCCTTCAGCCCACTGGTGCAACACAGCGAGCGCTGCGGGGATCTCGTCCGGGCCCAGCACTCGACCAACAGATGTGACGCCACGCTTTGCGAGCGCTCGATCGTAGGCCGCACGCAAACCCTGAGCTTCGTCGACCGCCGGAGGAAGGTCGGGGTCGAAGCGAGGAGGAATAGTGCAGCTCATCGGCGTCTCGTCAGACTCGATCACTGCCGGGTGGGTCTCGAAGACCGACTCAGACGAGTCGAGCAAGGCCAAGCCTCGAGTGATGACGTCGGTCTGGAACTCGACATCACCGGGGTGACCCAGTGGACGGCCGAGCGGGAACTCGCAATACAGCGTGCGGGGAGGAGCGATGCGCTCGGCAACTTCCTTCATCGAGGCGAGCACGATGGTGGAGAGTCCGGCGGCTTCAAAGACGTGGGCGAGCGTACTCACGGTACGCGTGCAGAGGGGTCAAACCGGGGTGAGCAGCACGACGTCGACGTCGTCGGCGATCATGCTTTCGGCGCAGGCGGGGCCGGTGTCGAGCCGGAGTTCGCTGACGGTGTCTGGCTGGTTGCCGGCGAAGGCGTAGTGGCGAGGAGCGACCGAGCCGATCACGCCAGCGGATGCAAGCTCTTCGAGGCGGTCGATCGGGTAGACGACGTTGAGATCGAGCTGGAAGCCGCTGCGGTCGAAATTCGGGCTCCAGTGACCGAGTACGAGGTCTCGATCGGCGCTGTTGATCGAGCGGAATGAGGTGTCGCCCTGGCTGAACGCTTCGTCGCTTGCCCTGTGCAGGGCAGCCGAGGTCACAATGGCGACTCTGGCTTCCGACACCGGCTTGTCCAGCGGTGTGAAGGCTGGGTTGTCGAACTCGGGCACCGGCGATTTGGCGCCGAAGTCCCGCATCACTGCATCACCGGACATAGAGACTCCTCTGATTCATTGTCAGCTGATGCTGCCAGGCGCTGAGGGTCTGTGCGAATCGTTCGACCACGCGGAGCCGGCCGGCGTGTTCATCGGGTCGAAACAGTGCCGAAACCGGCCCAGTGAAGAGGGCTCATACGTTGACAGCGCCAGATCGGCCAACGCATGAAGAACAACGGAGTCGCCTTGAGCGGACTAGGTGGATTGAACAAGACACCGAACGGTGTGGTCGTCGGGCTGGTGCAGCTGCAGCTCCCGACCATCGAGTCACCGGACGACATCGAACGACAGACCGAACGCATCTGTGAGCTGGTCGGCAAAGCCAGTCGAACTCTTCCAGCGATGGATCTCGTGGTGTTTCCCGAGTACGCCCTGCACGGGCTGTCCATGGACACCGACGATGAGCTCATGTGCACGCTCGATGGACCGGAGGTCGCCGCGTTCAAGCGCGCCTGCGTCGAGCATGAGATCTGGGGGTGCTTCTCGCTCATGGAACTCAACCCGGGAAGGAACCCGTACAACAGCGGGCTCATCATCGACTCCAACGGTGAGATCGAGCTCTACTACCGCAAGCTTCACCCGTGGGTGCCGGTCGAGCCGTGGGAACCTGGCGACCTTGGTATTCCGGTGTGCGCCGGACCCAACGGCTCCACGCTCTCGCTGATCATCTGCCATGACGGCATGTTCCCCGAGATGGCGCGAGAGGCCGCCTACAAAGGAGCGGACATCATGATCCGCACTGCCGGCTATACCGCTCCGATCCGACACAGCTGGCGGGTCACGAACCAAGCCAATGCATTCACCAACCTGATGGCCACGGTGTCGGTCTGCATGAGTGGCAGCGACGGCACATTCGACAGCATGGGCGAGGCGATGATCGTCGGCCATGACGGAACCATCGTCGCTGATGGAAGCCACCGGCCAGACGAGATCATCGCGGCGGAGCTTCGTCCTGATCTGATCCGCGAAGCACGGGTGCATTGGGCGGTTGAGAACAACCCGTATCAATTCGGGCACCGGGGCTACGTCGCAGTCGAGGGTGGCGCGACCGATTGTCCCTACACCTACATGAACGATCTGATGGCAGGCAGCTATCGACTGCCATGGGAAGACGACGTGGTGCACACCGACGGAACCGCGTGTGGATTCGAGCCGCCATCTCGCCGATACGAGCCCCTCTGAGGGCCTGGCCGATTGCCAAGTGAGGTTGGTCGCCCTACGTTCCGACCGTGCCCCAACCCAGCGCTGCCCAATCGAGTGATGTAGTCGTCCACCTCGCCCGCTCGGTCATCACGATGAACACCGATCAACCCCGGGCTGAGGCGGTTGCTGTTGCCGATGGCCGAATCGTTGCTGTCGGCTCGCTCGACGATGTTGTTGCCGCACTCGACGAGACACCCCACACGATCGACAACACCTTCGTCGACTCCGTCGTCGTGCCGGGCCTGATCGACCAACACCTGCACCCGCTGCTCGGAGCGAGCACGCTCACGACCGAGGTGATCGCTCCGGAAGCGTGGGTGATGCCCCAACGGACCTTCCCGGCAGCAACGACGGCCGAGGAATACGACGAGCGAATGCGGGCGTCACACGCCGGGTTGGCCGCCGGGGAGTGGCTCTTCTCATGGGGCTTCCACAGTCTCTGGCATGGCGAGCTGAGCCGGGCTCGCCTCGACGAATTGGTCGGCGACCGACCGGCAGCGGTCTGGCAGCGCTCGTGCCACGAGTGGTACCTCAACACCGCAGCGCTTGAAGCGCTCGAGATCACTGCCGAGAGCATGGCTGGACTCGGCCCGGCGAGCGCCATGGTTGACGTCGACCGAGGTCACTTCTGGGAGAACGGCTGGATGGTGCTGCTGTCACCGATTCTGATGCCTCGCTTCCTGACCGAAGAACGGTTCCGCATCGGGCTGGCTCAGCTGGCCGAGTACCTCCACATGCACGGGGTCACCGCCATCAATGAGCCAGGCATTGCCTGGCGGGTCGAGCCGTGGCACCTGTACCAAGAGATCCTCGGCGCCGACGATGTCCCGTTCACCTCGACCTTCCTGGTCGACGGGCGCACGCAATCGGTCAAGGGAATCGACAACGACGCAGTCATTGCTGACGCTGAGGAACAGGTGGCCCGTGCCCCCGAAGGCAAGGTCTCGGTCGTCGACAAACAGGTCAAGCTCTTCGCCGACGGCGCAATCATCTCGCAGATGATGCAGATGCAGGCCGGCTACCTCGGCCCCGATGGCAAGGTCAATCCCGACCATCACGGCGAGTGGCTCTTGGAACCCGACGAGCTCAAGCGCATGTTCGACCTCTACTGGGACGCTGGCTGGCAGATCCACATCCACGTCAATGGCGACCTCGGTCTCGAAGTGCTGCTCGACATCATCGAGGAAGCAATGGAGCGCCACCCTCGTATCGACCACCGCACGGTGATCGTCCACTTCGCCAACTCGACCGAGGCACAGGTCGACCGAATTGCCCGCCTGCGCGCCGTCGTGTCGGCCAACCCGTACTACCCGGTGGGTTTCGCCGACAAGTACTCCGAGATCGGGCTCGGGCCCGAGCGGGCCGACGTCATGGTCCGAGCTGGATCGGTGGTCGAGCGTGGCATCCCGCTGTCGTTCCACTCGGACCTACCCATGGGGCCAGCCGACCCGATGATGATGGCCTCGTTCGCCGTCAACCGCATCACCGTCTCGGGCCGCGTGGCCGGGCCGCAGCAGCGCATCACGGTGCAGCAAGCACTTGAAGCGGTGACGATAGGAGCTGCGCACTCATGGCAACGTGAAGACGAGCTCGGTTCGATCGAGGTCGGCAAGATCGCCAACTTCACGGTGTTGGCTGACGATCCCTTCACCGTCGACCCGACCGACCTCGGCGGTATCCCGATCCGAGGCAGCGTGTTCGAGGGCCGCTGGTTCCCTGTGCCGGAAGAGCTCCAGG
>ENA-ORXM01000877-ORXM01000877.1-marine-metagenome-genome-assembly--contig:-NODE-877-length-46476-cov-4.383844_pt1 | contig 46476 bp, 43 predicted proteins | sample MGYA00237867_ERZ511480 | MGnify/ENA primary metagenome ERZ511480 (study PRJEB26309, sample SAMN06266103) | marine metagenome | isolation source: Algal blade | place: United Kingdom:Sidmouth, United...
GTGATGGTACCTTTACAGATAAAATCAAAACTGCTGTCAAACACATTCCACTATTTGCTATGGGAACAGATATTGCAGATATTAATAATGATGGCCTAGAAGACATTTTCAACACGGAAATGCTTCCGTTTGATTATAAGAAATCTAAAACCTCAATGGCTGCGATGAACACTACTAGATTTAATCAAATAGTGAGTAGCGGGTTTCATCATCAGTACATGCACAATATGCTTCAGCTTAATAGAGGTAATAATCTATTTTCTGAAGTATCACAGATGACGGGTTTGGCAAAAACAGATTGGAGTTGGTCTTGTTTGATGACTGATTTTAATTATGATGGATTGCGCGATGTTTTTGTTTCTAATGGATATAGAAGAGAAACTTTAGATAGAGATGCTGGAGTAAGGGTGCGCGATTACTTGGATAAAAATAGAATTTCAGGATACGAGGTTAATCAAAAACAACTTGATGAAATACATGCGCTATTGAATGAGCAAAAAAGTCAGAATCAGTTTTTTCTAAATGAGGGAGATTTGAGCTTCAGTAAATCGACTGATTCTGTATTGCCAGCCAAGACAACATTCTCGAATGGTGCGGCTATAGGAGATTTTGATAATGATGGTGATATTGATTTGGTTGTCAATAATATGGAGGATGCTTCTTTTATCTATGAAAATACTACCCAAAGATCAAATAATTTTATTAGGATTAAGCTTAAAGGCCCCAAGCTAAATTCAACAGGTATAGGTGCAAAGATTGAGGTGTATGCCGGTGGTGAAAAACAGTATTTTCAATTTAAATCTACAAGAGGTTACTTGGCTTCTATGGAACCTATTGCAAACTTTGGTTTAGGTCAAAACGCTAAAGCTGATAAAATAATAGTGTCATGGCCAGATGGTAAAGTTTCAGAAGTACAAAGCGTAAAGTCAAATCAAATTGTTTCTATCGACCATAAGGAGGCTACTGTTGTACAACAAAAGACTACTGCTCCAAATAAGTTGGTAGTTGATCAGACGCAGTCATTATTTAAGCAAATACCTAAACACAAAGAAAATGCACATAATGATTTTGCACGTCAAATTTTATTACCACATTCTCTTTCTAAATTAGGGCCCTTCATTTCTGTTGCGGACGCAAACGGAGACGGCTTAGAAGACTTTTACATTGGCGGTGCACACAAGCAACCCGGTCAATTGTATGTTCAAAATAGTGATAAGACATTTAAGGCATTACAGTCAAGGGTATTTGAAACTGATAAAGCTTATGAGGATATGGGCAGTCATTTTTTTGATGCCGATGGAGATGGAGATAATGATTTATATGTGGCGAGTGGAGGCACAGAAAAAACGCAAGGTGATGTATTTTATAATGATCGATTGTACCTAAACGATGGTAAAGGTCAATTTAGAAAATCTGATAAATTTAAATTTAAGAATGTTCATAGTGGGTCTTGTGTGGCATCTTGTGATTATGATAAAGATGGAGACTTAGATGTCTTTGTAGGTGGAAGAGTTATTCCAGATTTTTATCCTCTTACCCCCAGAAGTTATTTGTTAAGTAACAATAATGGTTCTTTTAATGATGTGTCAAGCGCTTGGGGTAAAGATTGGTTTTCTATGGGCATGGTCACAGATGCAGTTTGGGCAGATATTAATGATGATGGTTGGGATGATTTATTTGTAGTGGGAGAGTGGATGGGTTTGACAATCTATATTAATAATGAAGGAAAATTAACAAATCAGACTTCAAATTTTATTACTCAAAAAACATCAGGATGGTGGAATACAATTACTAAAGCTGATCTTGATAGAGATGGAGATACTGATTTTGTGATTGGCAATCTTGGAGAGAATTATAAGTTCCATGCTTCTCAGGAGAAACCTTTTACTGTTTTCGCAAATGACTTTGATAGAAATGGTTCTTGTGATGTTATCTTGAGCAAATATACTGAAGGCAAGCAGGTGCCTATAAGAGGGCGTCAATGTATGTCGGAGCAAATGCCTAATATTGCAACCACATTTCCTGATTTTAATACTTTTGCTAATGCTGATATAGATGAGATACTTAAGGAAGGAAAAAGCAAAAGCCTTAAATTGGAAGCTGTTAATTTTTCAAGTATAATATTATGGAACGATCCCAATGGATTTAGAATCCAAAAGTTAGCGAAAGAAGCCCAAATTTCACCTGTTAATGGAATTGTAGTGGAGGACTTAAATAGAGATGGAAAATTAGATTTAATTGTTGCTGGAAATCTTTATGGCTCTGAAATTGAAACGACAAGAGCAGATGCAGGATTGGGGCTGGTTTTACTGAACGATGGAGATAATTTCAAACCTGTGGAGCCTTCAGAAAGCGGTCTTTATCTGCCTTATGATGTTAAAGATTTAGCAGCAATCAAAATTGGTAATAGCACTTCTTTTTTAGTAGGCTGTAATAATGATGAAGTAAGATTAATAAGTCCCAAACAATAAATTTGAAATTGCACTTAAGTGATATATCAACCGAGAATGACGTCATACTTTTAGTAAACACATTTTATAAACATGCCTTGAGTGATACTATAATTGGCGTTTTTTTTAAAAATCACATATCTAGCTCTTTGGAAGAACACCTCCCTACAATGTATGATTTTTGGAATTCTGTCCTTTTGAGTAAAGGCTCATATAAAGGCAATCCCATATTGACACACGTTAATCTCAATAAAGTTAAGAAGCTTGAAAAAATACACTTTGAAAGGTGGCTTCAATTATGGAATTCTACTATTGATAAACTCTTTGCAGGCCAGATCGCCGAACAAGCTAAAGAGAAGGCATCTTTGATGAAGGATCTCATGTTGTATAAAATTCAAAGCAGTCAATCGGGAAATTTCATTCAATAGAAGTTTATTATTACAGATTATATAAACCTTTACCTCACTTTTAAATCGTCCTAATTTAATCTATTTACCATATCGTTTAGTCGATTGTATAAGATAATGTTATAATATGTTAATTGGAATTGACAACTTTGAGATCGAAAAATCGCTAGCCATGAAAACGACTGTTTTATTTCTTTCTTTTTTTATTTCAATTTCAGTTTTTGGACAAAATTCAAGTATTGAAGGGAGTCTCAAAGATGAATCAGCTGTACCAGTCACATTTGCAAATGTTGTCTTGTATTCATCTGAAGATTCAACAATTGTAAAGGTTGAAACCTCAAATGATAAGGGAGAATTTTTGTTTCAAAATATTGCGGTTGGTTCTTACTACGTTGTAGCCTCCTTTATTGGATACAATGAATTCAATACGGATGCTATAAAGCTCAATTCAGATGAAACTATATCCTTGGATCCCATAACTATGCTTAATTCTTCTGTCGAATTGGAAACAGCAATTGTGACAGCTAAAAGAGCCATGGTTGAAGTGAAACCAGACCGAACGGTTTTTAATGTACAAGGCACCATTAACAGTGTTGGAGATAATGGTTTAGACTTACTAAGAAAAGCACCAGGCGTTTTGTTAGACAATAATAATAGCGTTACAGTCTTGGGTAGGGCTGGGGTCATTTTTTATATTGACGGCAAACGACTGCCTATATCAGGAGATGACCTTACTAATTATTTGCGTAACCTCACTGCAGATCAAATAGACAGAATAGATATCATTTCAAATCCAGGTGCTAAATATGAAGCAGAAGGGAATGCAGGTATAATTGATATTAGATTGAAGAAAGATAAATCACATGGTTCAAATGGTTCGTTAAATTATAGTTATTCAAAAGGTAAGCGAGACAGATGGAATATCAACTCAACAGGTAATTATAGGAATTCAAAATTAAACACCTTTGGAATGCTGGGTTATAATGATAGCGATAATCTTAATCTTTTAGAATTTATAGATTTTCAAAATGGACTAAAGCTTATCAAAAATACAGATATAGTCAACTCAAATAAAGGTGTTTCATACAGATGGGGAACAGATTTCTTCATTTCGAAAAATGCCACTATTGGATTCTTACTCAATGGATCACGACAAGATGTTCGCGGGGATTCAAACAGTTTTGCCGAATTGGGTACAGACTCAGCTAATTTTGTTGTAGACAGTGTGTTGGTCGCAGCTAATCTTTGGGATCAAGAAAATGTAAACAACACTTACAATTTGAATTATGTATTTAGTAAAGAAGATGTAAGTTTAAATATTGATGCGGACTTTGGAAGATACACAAAAACGGCAGACTTCAGACAACCTAATATATATTACAACAACGTCTCTTTAGATTCGATATTAACGCAAAATACTTCATTCTCATCTCAACCTGTTAATATTGATATCTACACATTTAAAGTAGATTATGAAAGGAATGCCTTAGGCGGAAGGCTCGGTATAGGTACAAAGTATAGTCAAGTGGATACGGACAACTTTTTTGAACTTGAGAACTTTAAAGATAATGCCAGCTTTCCTGTCTTTTCAGTTAGCAACGATTTTTTCTATAGTGAAAAAGTGTACGCAGGTTATTTATCCTATTCACGTAAGGTGAATGATAAGATTAACTTTACAGGTGGACTGCGTGTCGAAAATACCGATGCGGTAGGTGATCTCATTGTTAATGATACTGAGACCCAAATACCTAATCCTTCCCAAGACCCTCCGGTTGTACAAAATTATGTGAGCTTTTTTCCAAGTTTAGGTTTGACCTATAGTCCGTCAATGGGCAATACGTGGGCTATCAATTATGGAAGAAGAATTAATAGACCTGATTACAATGTTTTGAATCCATTTGAAATTCAATTGTCAGAGCTATCATTTAGTAAGGGTAATGCTTTTTTACAACCAGAGATTGTTAATAATATTGAAGTCGGCTATACTTTAAAATGGAAGTATAATTTCAAAATAGCTTACAGTAAAACAACAAATCAAATTACAAGATTGATTGCACCAGATGACAGAGATCCGCGTGCTGGATTTATCAATTGGGATAATTTAACGGATCAAACAACAATTAGTTTTAATGCCAGTTTACCTTTTGAGGTGACCAGTTATTGGAATGCATATTTTAATTTGAGTATGTCTAAATTGGATAATCAAGCAGATTATGGCAATGGTGTTGTAGTAGATCTTCAAGTTTTGACTTACAATGTTTTTCAACAGCATACCTTCAATCTTCCTAAAGGATTTACAGGAGAATTGTCAGGTTGGTATTCTGGTCCTGGTGTTTGGGGTGGTGTTTTTGAATACAATTCAAGTTGGTCTTTAAATCTAGGTTTGTCAAAATCATTTTTTGAGAACAAACTTACCGTTAAGTTAAGTGCCTCTGATATTTTCTTACAGGCATTCTGGGATGGCACTTCTGAATTTTCTGGGCTGCTATCAGAAGGACGCGGTGAATGGGATAGTAGAAGAGGTGCAATTAATTTGTCTTACAATTTTGGAAATCAAAATGTAAAATCAAGAAATAGGAATACAGGTCTTGAAGATGAAATGAATAGAGTAGGAGAGAATTAAAATTTAAATATATAATGAATTTCTATGCGTGAAAATAGGTGTTATTTGTGTTTGAAATCTATTTTTAGGACTTGGTGCATTGAGTAATAAATAAAACAAACATGACAGTATATAAGTTATTTTTTTTGTTCTTATTAAGAAATTAATATAGTCCTGTTTGTGTAGAGTTGATCGAAGAAAATAAACTAGCTGTTTATATTGAGTTGATGGAGCTCCAATGGCTTTTCGACCTACACATCTAAATCTTTATCTGTATCAAATTCTTCTGGGTCTACAAATAGAAAACTGCGCATTGGCGTAAAGTCCATCAAATGGCTACTTTTCTTGCCTAAGAGGTCTTCATAAGATAGTTTTCCAACCCTGACGATTATGGTCTGGGTTTCTGTTTTATCAATTTCAAAACCCACGCATATTTTTGAGTTAACTATTCAGATAAGGCCACCCATCATTTTCTTTTCTTCTAAAACGTTAATATGCGCTAACCTCTGTCTAATTCTATCTGCAGTGAAGTCGTTATAATCCTAAGGTTAAGTATATTCAATTTATATTTTTACGTGTTTCCATAATGAGACTAAATAATATAAATATTAAAAATGTAATAATGCTATATAATTCTACATTTGTAAACGGCCCCAAATCTTCTATGCCAACCTTATCAACTTTAAACATTCCTTGGTCTCTGGCAATCATTGGGTAGCCATATGGAAATAACAATACAATTGATTTATTTGTTGTGGAGAGAATGAGTCCGCATATAAATGCCAGTATGCCAAAACTGGCAGGAACTAAAAAACCTTTAAATTTCAAACATAGAAAAAACTGTATGCCAATTATACCAAGCAATGAAATAAAAATCAGAAGTATAGATTTTAATAATTCTAGAAATGGGGGTGCATAATAACTGAATTCATATTCAGGAAACATCATGCCAATAATATAACCCATCACTACGAGTAAAGGGATGAGGACAAGCATGCCGCTAAGAATTGTGAGTAAAATAGCCGTGAGTTTAGAAAGTAATAAATATCTTCTTGACTTTGGTATAGTGTACACTTGCTTCCATCCGCGAGATTGATTTTCAATGTATAATGCGGCTCCAATAAGTAATATAATGAATGGGCTAGATATAAATATGGCCATAATGCCAGTATAGACATGCATCATTTTATGCCACGGATTCGCACCTAACGATACTGCATTGTTAATGTCCACAATGTGCGCAGTAAATATTATAGCCAAACAACAAAAACAAATGAATCCGATAAGCCAATAAATTGGAGCGTATTTAAGCTTGATGAGTTCAGAATGTATCGACTGGATTATGTTCATGCTTTAGAATTTGAGATGTTTATAAATAACTTTTCTAAATCACCTTTTTGCTTGAATACTTCAAAAATCATTATATCATTTTGGATGCATTTTTTGATGATACTATTGATTTCTATCTGATTTTTTATTGTAAAGTTTAAAGCATTTTCAATTAGTCTAACATCATATTGTTCTGATAGTATTTTTTTTGCTTTTTCTAAATCGTCTACTTTTAAAGTAAGCTCAATGTTTTTTTGAATAACTGCGTATAGGTCATTAATGGGGCCTTCAAATGCAAGTCGACCTTCTTTAAGAATCCCCACATGACTCACCACTTTTTCAACTTCAGAAAGTATATGACTTGACAATAAAATCGTTTTTCCTTCGTCCCGTAGTTGGAATAATATCTTTCTTAAAGTTGTAATTGCAAAAGGATCTAAGCCATTAGTAGGTTCATCAAGGATGAGGATTTCTGGATTATGTAAAAGCGCAATGGCTAAACCTAATCTTTGTTTCATTCCAGTAGAATAAGCACTCGTTTTCTTTTGTCCTTCATTGTTTAGACCTACTGTTTTTAGCAGTTCATCGATGCGTAAGTATACATGGGGAAAATGCTTAGCCCATAAACGCAAATTGTCTTTTGCGGATAAATGTTCATAAAGCGAACTGTTTTCTACAAGAGATCCAATCTTCGAAAGGTATTGTGGGTACGAGTTAGTAATCTGTTCATTGAGGATCTTGATTTCGCCAGTGCTATTATGTAATAAACTTAAAATGAGTTTGAGTGTTGTCGTTTTGCCTGCGCCATTAGGTCCTAAAAAACCGTAGATGCTCCCTTTGGGAATATTCATACTGAGGCCACATAATATATCTATGCCTTTCTTATATCCAAAATTGACATTTTCTAATTCAATGACATTCATGATTTTTGACTTAAGTTTTTCATAGTTAATATTACTTTTTTTAGAAAGCGATCATTGCTGCCTTTTGTAACATTTGAAGCTATGGTGCAATTGTATGCAGGTATGTAAATTAGCGCAGTTCCCCATAATCCGCGGTGTAGAAATATTTCATCACCATATATTTTGTTTTGCCAAAGACCATACCTGTAATCTTTGTGTCTCTCGTTTTCTTCTGAGTCATAACTATGATGATACTGGGGCTTTGTCAACATTAATTCTATAGTGTTTTTGTTTTCAAATATTTTATCATTAAAGAGGGCATGCATAAATATGGCGAGATCTTTTGAGGTTGACATGAGTCCTCCACCACCATAAAGGTCAATTGATGGATCCCATTCCGTCGTTTCGTAACCTCTAGCATATCGATGTACAGGTTTTGCATTTGGATTGGGATTCTCCTCCAAGGACTCTAGCCATGTGTTGTTCATTTGGAGTTTATCAAATTTCAATAAGGACCTTAAGGCAGTTGCCAATGAATCATCAAAGAAGATACCTGCGATTTCGCCCAATAGTATATATCCTGTATCGCAATAGCTATATTTTTCACCAGGATTTCCAACTCTGTCTCCCCAAACCATAGCACCCTTTATTTGTTGCGTACGCGTCCATCTTTTACTTGGGTTTTCGATTATGGCCTTTATGTAGTCGTCTCCAGCCATGGCGTAATCGTTTAGTCCTGATGTATGATTGAGACAGTGTTTAATTAAAATGCTGTCCGTTGAATAACCACCAGATTTTAAAATTTGAATATGTTCATTTGATATGTACTTTCCTATAGGATCATCGATAGATAAGCTATCTATTTCATGAAGCCTAAGTATTGCCACGGCTACAAATGTTTTGGTGACACTCGCAATTCTGTAAGGTTGATTTGTTGAGAGAATACTGTCCTTCTTTGTACTGTCAAAACCATGAGCGCCTGTCCACGGTTCTTTTAGCAGAGGGGAACTTACAGCAAGAGATATTCCTGCTAAACCTTCATAGGAATCTACATAAGTTTCTTCAAGAATAGCTTTTAGAGTGGCGTCAAGCTGTTTGAGTTCAATGTCAGTATTTATTGTGTTTGCACATGAGCAAAATACCAAACAGCATACAATATGCATGACATATTTTTTCATGCACTAAAGTTGCAGAAAATATATTGACTTTAATTGTAAAAAATCGTCAAGGATGGAGTTGTATAAATAAACAAAGCCAAACTTGGCTAGTCAGAGTATTTACATAAAAGGTTTTTTGTTTAATCCATGTACTAAACTGTATCGAGTGTTCTGGTGAAGTTAGATTTTCAACTTTGGTTGATTTGAATGATGAACACATTGTGAAAAATCATAAATAGTAACTTTTACATGTATTCATCATTCAATATTATATTAGTTTTTTAAATTTCTTGGATAATAATCTATGTTAGTCCATGTGTCATTTGATATTTTTAATACACTGACCTCCTTTCCATCTGTTGAGAATCCAGATACATATGCTACGCTTTCTGCAGTACCTTTTGTAAAGTTGATTCTTAGATCTTTAGAATTGATATTGACGTTTCCATTTGGTAGGTAAGGATTTTTGAGCCAGACTTCATCTTTTAAATAAAAGAATTCATATTCTCCTGTATCTATTGCATAGATAAATAAACTTGGAAAAGCAAGAGAGTCACCTTGGGTGGACTCTATTCTAAATTCTGAGCCTTTGATAGTCAGCTTTGGTGACTTTATACGAGCATTAATTATCCATTGATTGTTTTCCACATTATAAAAATGAATATCTGCTGTTTTGGTATTGTATTTTAAGATACTGCTTGAGTAGTTTGAGGAGGCTGGTAAAATGATCATTCTTGATTCATTTTTTTGTGCGCTAAGTTGCATTGTGCTAATGATCATAATAGCCATTAGCGCTATTGAATTTTTGAAATTCATATTAATATATTTGAAATTCTACTTTTGAAATATTTCAAAGTAGGAAAGCTAAATTCAGACTTGAGGAATGATAAATATCATGATGGGAGAGCAGAGCCCTTACTGAATATGTATTGCGAAGATAGTCTTATTTTGACTTGTAAAGCATTTTTTTGATTTTTAACATCAATTTAATTAGTGGGCATTCATGATCGTACAAATCAGTGCTAGACGTATTTATTTATAAGTAGCCAAAACGTAGATATATACAACAGTTTTGGCTACTTATAATGAGCTGAATAAATCGTTAATTGTAAGTTCGTTTTGTACAAGTTGTCGACTGTATTTATTTTCTGTAAGTCCATGACTGGTAATGAATGTTGTAAATATGCTCTTTGTAGTTTTAGTATCTTTTAAAAATGCATTTACTTTATTTGTTATTTCTTCGGCGTATTTTTTTGTAATGCTATATGCGCTATTGTAGAATTTCATTTCACATAAATTAACAATATTGTCATCTCTATCTATCAGCAGATCAATTTGTGCTCCTATCCGTCCTTTAGAAATCCAGCTACCATGCGTTGAATGAATTCCTGAAATCTTGAGTGCTTCGATGATTTCGTCAATATGTTTAATACAAATAGTTTCAAAGCTAAAACCTGCCCATGTTTTGTAGGATTGTTGTCCTTGGATTTTCATCCAATATGATTTTCCCGTTGGTTTACTTCCTTCAATGTATTTAAGATAAAACATAGAGTATTCATCCGACAGTCTATAAATGGCATTTTTGGTACCTTTGTATGGCGTGTAATTTTCTATAAAACCTGATTCTTCGAGTTCATTTAATGTTTTAGTTAAAGTACCTCCACTGCTGAGTTTGCTTTTCTGAAGTATCTCATTTCTGGTTAATCCTTTTCTTACCTTAGCCAAGCTTCTCACGATTTCTTCGTGATTTTCATGTTGATCGAATAAGGAGATAAATATATTATTGAACTCAGATCTTAAAAATCCATTTTTCTCAAAGCAAAGTCGATCAATGATCTGTGCGACGCTTTCACCAGGTTTTATTTTTTCTAAATAATGGGGTATACCACCTGTTGTCATATATAATTGTACAATGTCATACCTTGTTAGTTTGACATTTTTGTATTTTAATAATTTCTCAACTTCATTCAGCTTAAATGGACTCAAGTTAATTTTTTGCGTAAGCCGATTATGTAGGCCTCTTTTACTGTTTATAATTTTATTAATCATGTAAGAAGCTGCCGATCCACATATGATTACTATGAGGTCGGTGCGTTTAGCAGCATAGCTGTTCCAAAAGTTTTCAAACGCAGGTAGGAAATTTGATTTTCTTGAGTCAAGCCAAGGGAACTCATCGATAAATACGACTTTCTTACTTTTAGATTTTAAACTTGAGCAATACTCGGCTAAGGTATCAAAAGCTTCAAACCAACTTTTAGGAAGCTTGGCTTTCTTGTATGATTTTTGAAGTTTTAAATGAAAATTGAGAAGTTGATTCTTGAGATTGACATTGTTAATCCCCGTAACTTCAAATTTGATGAATTTTTTATAGACCTGATTGATCAGAAAGGTTTTGCCGATTCTTCTTCGACCATAAATAACAATGAGCTCAGGACTATTGCTTTTTAGGGCTTCATTGAGCAATTTAATTTCACTTTCTCTTCCTATTAGTTTTCTCATGTGTACTTATAACTAGCCAAAACTATATAAAAATAATCAGATATGGCTGTTTATAATAATAAAGCATAAATTCTTAATTACTAAAAATTGCTTTTAAAGATATAGGTTGATATAATAAATACTTCTACACTTTTTCTACATTTGCGGACTAATTTGTAATACTTATGATATCGGTTAATGACTTGTCTGTTGCCTTTAGTGGTAAAACCCTATTTAAGAATGTTTCCTTTGTTATCAATCCTGCAGACCGTATAGCATTGATGGGTAAGAATGGCGCGGGGAAATCTACATTGATGAAAATAATCGCCGGTTTACAAGAAGCTACAGATGGGCATGTATCTCAACCAAACGAAATGGTCATTGCTTACCTTCCGCAGCATCTTTTATTGGATGACAATTGTACAGTGTTTGAAGAAACAGCAAAAGCTTTTGGAAAGATATTCGAAATGAAATCCGAAATGGATAAATTGAATAATGAGCTTGAAACGCGGACAGATTATGAGTCTCAAGAGTATATGAATATCATTAACAAGGTTACTGATATTGGAGAAGTGTATTATGCCATTGAAGAAATTAACTATGATGCTGAAATTGAAAAAACATTATTAGGACTTGGATTTAAAAGAGAAGATTTTGATAAACCAACCAATGTATTCAGTGGGGGATGGCGTATGCGCATTGAATTGGCGAAAATATTATTACAAAAGCCCGATCTGATTTTGCTTGATGAGCCTACAAATCATATTGATATTGAATCTGTTATATGGCTTGAAGATTTTTTAGTCAATAAAGCCAAAGCCGTTTTGGTCATCTCGCACGATAAGGCTTTTATTGATAATATTACCAATAGAACAGTAGAGTTGACAATGGGAAAAATATATGATTATAAAGCCAACTACAGTCATTACTTAGAATTGAGAAAAGAAAGGAGAGAGCACCAATTAAAAGCTTATAAAGAACAACAAAAGTTTATAGCAGATAGTGAAAGATTTATCGAGCGTTTTCGAGGGACCTATTCAAAAGCCAATCAAGTTAATTCCCGTGAGCGAATGCTAGAAAAACTAGAGATCATAGAAATTGATGAGATTGACAATAGTGCGCTTAAGTTAAGATTTCCTCCTTGTATACGTTCAGGTGATTATCCTTTAACGGTAAAGGATTTGTCAAAGAGTTATGATGATTTGGTTGTATTTAAAGATGCTAATCTTTCGATTGAGCGTGGAGAAAAGGTGTCTTTCGTTGGGAGGAATGGTGAAGGAAAATCTACAATGATAAAGGCGATTATGGGAGAAATTGATTTTGAAGGAGAGTGTAAAATTGGGCATAATGTTCAGATTGGATATTTCGCTCAAAATCAAGCTTCTTTGCTCGATCCTAAACTGACAGTTTTTGAAACAGTCGATGAAGTGGCAAAAGGTGATGTGCGAACACAATTGAAAAATATTCTTGGTGGGTTTATGTTTAGTGGCGATGATATCGACAAAAAGGTGTCCGTATTGTCAGGAGGGGAGCGCACACGATTAGCTATGGTAAAGTTATTGTTGGAGCCAGTAAATGTGCTTATTCTTGATGAGCCCACCAATCATTTGGATCTTAAATCAAAGGAAGTATTAAAAGAGGCTTTGAAAGCATTTGATGGTACACTCATTCTTGTGTCTCACGACAGGGCATTTCTGAAAGGCCTATCAAAGAAAGTTTTTGAGTTTAAAGACAAACGTGTTATAGAACACTTCGAGACAATCGACGATTTTCTGGCTAGAAATCGTATTGAAAATTTAAAAGCGTTAAACTTAATAGCTTAATAAGCTATGCTTTATAACTTCAAATTAGACGAGCACACCACTGTACATTTCTTTTCTCATGGCTTTTACACTATCATCTGATAAGTACTCATCCAATGTTTTCAATTTGTCAATAAAGCCATTTGGTGTTAACTCGATAATTCGATTGGCTACAGTTTGCGCAAAATGATGATCATGAGTTGTAAACAATACTGTTCCAGTAAAACCCATAAGAGAATTGTTGAACGCAGTAATACTTTCTAGGTCTAAGTGATTGGTAGGTTCATTTAGCATCAGGAAATTAGCTTCCTTCATCATCATTCTAGACAACATACATCTTACTTTTTCTCCTCCAGAAAGCACATCAGATGTTTTAAAAACTTCTTCGCCACCAAAAAGCATTTTGCCCAAAAAACCTCTGATGTATTGTTCGTCTTTATTTTCAGAATATTGTCTAAGCCAGTCAATTAAAGGTTGAGGGTCATCACTAAAGAATTTTTCATTTTCAACAGGCAAATAAGCAGTAGTTATAGTTTGACCAAAATCAAAACTGCCAGAATCTGCTTTCAGTTCACCATTAAGTATTTGGTAAAAAGCTGTGGTCGCTAATCCATTTTTTGAAATAATAGCAATTTTATCACCTTTGTTTACTGTGAATTCTAAATCCTTGAATAAGACCTGACCATCTAAGCTGTAAGACAATTGTTCAACTTTTAGAATTTGATCGCCGGCTTGTCTGGCTTGATCGAAGATGATTCCAGGATATTTTCTAGATGAAGGTTTAATATCATCTAAAGTTAATTTCTCCAACATTTTTCTTCTTGAAGTCGCTTGTCTGGATTTAGAGGCATTTGCGCTAAAGCGCGCAATAAAGTTTTGCATTTCTACACGCTTATCTTCTGTCTTTTTATTTTGTGCTAACTTTTGTTTCAATGCCAATTGAGATGATTCGTACCAGAAAGAGTAATTGCCAGAGAAGGTGTTCACTTTACTAAAATCAATATCCACTATATGCGTGCAGACAGTATCTAAAAAGTGTCTATCGTGAGAAACGACAATGACGGTATTTTTGAAATTAAGTAAAAAGTCCTCGAGCCAAGTCACCGTTTCTATATCTAAATCATTTGTCGGCTCATCTAGAATTAATATATCAGGATCACCAAATAGGGCTTGTGCCAATAGTACCCTCACTTTTTGATTACCATTCAAGTCTTTCATGGGTTTGGTATGCTCACTTTCCTTGATACCGATACCACTGAGTAGTGCGGCTGCTTCAGGTTCCGCATTCCAGCCATCCATTTCAGCAAATTCTGCTTCAAGCTCAGAAGCTTTAATGCCATCTTCATCATTAAAATCTGGCTTGGCATAAATCTCATCTTTGGCTTTCATGAGATCCCAAAGTTTTTGATGACCCATCATAACAGTATCTAGGACTTTGACTTCATCAAATTCGAAGTGATCTTGTTTAAGTACAGCCATCCTTTTGCCTGGCTCCAATGTGATGTGGCCTCCTGTAGCTTCTTTTTCTCCAGAAAGAAATTTTAAGAATGTGGATTTACCTGCACCGTTTGCGCCAATGACACCATAGCAGTTGCCTTGAGCAAAAAGAACATTCACTTCATCGAATAAAATACGCTTACCAAATTGGTGCGAAAGATTGGATACTGTTAACATAATTTCTAATTAGGCTGCAAATGTAAGTTTAAATAGCAAAAGTTTCTCGTCTAAGATTAATTATCCTCTGAAGAAGTAAATTATTAAATGCCAATATGATCAATGCTTTTTAAACGGATTCTTACATCGGCTTATTCTTAGGGTTCTTTATCCAATCCATCGTCCGCTTAAATCCTTCCTCAAAAGAAAACCGAGGCGTCCAGTTGAGTTCGTTTTCAGCTTTAGCAATCGAATATTTAATATTTGAACCAAAATTCTTAACAATATAAGTAGTCAATAAAGGGCGTGATTTTAGTGCTAAAATTTTCCAAATGTTTTGCATCATCATGGCTGCAAATAATGCTAAAGGGTAGGGAATTGAAAGTTTTACTTTTTTGAGATTAAGTGATAAAGATATCTTATTACAAAAATCTTTTAATGTTACACTGTGTCCATCATGAACAAGGTATCCATTTCCAATTGCGTTTTTATCTTTACTCATTAATAATAATAAATCAATCAAGTTGTCTATGTAAGTGGGGTAGAAGGCAGCATTTTTTTTCCAATACAGAAAACTTCCATCTTCGATAGCTTCTATTAAATGCGGTAAAAAGGTAGTATCCTCCTCACCATAAACCCAACAGGGGTATGTTACAGTGACAGGAAGATTGTGCTCTCTATAAAATTGCCAAATTAGCCGTTCCGCTTTTATTTTGGAATCGGGATAAGGCTCTCGCCATTCCTTGAGCTCCATAGATTCATCAACGATTTTATCTTGAATGCGTCCCATAACGTCATTGGTGCTTAATCCTACAAATAGTTTGACATGCGCATTCACACATGAGTTTAAGACATTCTTTGTGCCCTGTACATTTGTTTTTTCAAATTCCTCTTTTGATCCCCAATCACTAACGTGAGCTGCACAATGGAATACGGTATGTATGTCTTCAAATGCCTTGTCCAAAGTACTTAAGTCACAAATGTCACCATGTGCGATTTCAACATTGAGGTTCTCAAGTTTGTAAATGTTTGCACTTTCTTTTCGAGTTAGTACACGAACGTTATATCCTTCTTTAATCAGTCGTTTGACAAGGTGTAATCCAATAAATCCAGTTCCTCCGGTTACTAAAACGGACTCTTGTTTCATATTGTTCGATTGGTGATTTTATTTAAAAGGATATAACCTACACTGATTAACTTTAAACCATAAAATAATGACAAGGCATTAATTGTTATGTTTAAAATAAAATCTCCTACGCTTTGCATGTATACACCTTGATTTGTATTGTATGAAATATCAATCAATGCCAGAAATACCAATGCACTTCCTGCACAAATAATAGCTACTAGACCTTTAATGTCATTTAGTTTTAGCCATCTCAGGGCAAGCAATAGCAAAGCTACAATCCAAAATATATCTGGAAAAGGGAAAGATAACTCATGAGCAATATATGAATCAGAAATTTTTGGATTGTGAATTTCAACAAGAAAAAAATAAGCCCAAAAAGAAATTAATATAATGGATGTTAATATTAACGTGGTTTTCAGCCATTTGAACTCACGGAGAAGTTGGATGTCGTTATCTATCATGTTTGTGTATATTCTGATTGTCCTAAAAGAGTATCAAAATATTTCCAAAAGGTAAACAGTGGGGCTAAAAAAGGATTTAAATTTTAAATCTACTGAAATTTTAAATCACGTGAAAATAACAAAATTTGGATAATGTGTGATAAGATAATAACTAATAGCGCTCCAATTATATTCAACCATAAATACGAAACTATATCCAGATAGAAAATGAGAAAGATTAGTGACTGTGAGATTAAAGCTGCAATAAACACAGGGTTTCCAGTAATCTTTTTAAAATAGAATGCTACCAAAAAGATCCCTAGTATGGTTCCATAAAAAACGGAACCCACAATATTTACAAATTGAATGAGGTTTTCAAATAATGTTCCAAATGATGCGAACAGAATAGCTACAATGCCCCAAAACAGTGTCCACATACGGGACGCTAGTAGATAGTGTTTTTCATCGCCATCTTTCTTTATACTTCTTTTGTACAAATCTACAGTTGTGGTGGATGCCAAAGCATTTAATTCAGATGAGGTAGACGATAGTGCTGCAAAAAATATAACAGCAAGCAATAGTCCTATCAATCCATTGGGCAGATATTTTAAGATGAAACTTATAAAGACATAATCTTTATCATTGGACTCCAGTTCTGAATCCGTTTTCTCAATGAGCGCTTTCACATCGCTTCTTAACTGACGCTCATCAAGAGACAATGCTGAGACTTCTTTAATAAATTTTTCTTCGGCTGATTTGTTGTTTGATCGTCTTGCATCAACTAAGGCGTTGTTTGCTCTTTCTCGTTTTATTAAATGTTGATCATAAATATTTTGAAAAGCCATTAATTCATCAGCATTTTCTGAAATTTCTATTTTTTCTAAAACTTGTTGGTTAAAGAAAATAGGCGCTTTATGTGTTTGATAAAATAGAAAAACGAGCACACCTAAGAACAAAATGAAAAATTGCAGCGGTACTTTCATGATCCCATTCATGATTAAACCTAAACGACTTTCTTTTATCGATCTGCCTGAAATGTACCTTTGAACTTGACTTTGGTCTGTGCCAAAATAAGAGAGAAAAAGAAAAATAGCAGCAAGACTTGTCCAAATATTATACTTCTTACTGAGATCAAATGTAAAGTCAATGACTTCTAATTTGTTATTGGCTTTAGCAATTAATAAGTTTTCGCTAAAGCTATAATCCGCAGTAATGTTATTCAACAAAATAAAAAAGATGACGAAAAGACTCAATAGGATAACAGTCATCTGATGGCGATGTGTAACGTGAACAGCCTTCGTTCCTCCAGAGACCGTATATGCAATCGCGATGATACCTATTGCTACAGTGGTTGTTTTTAAATCCCACCCCATAACAGAAGATAAGATAATTGCAGGAGCGTAAATGGTAATGCCAGCAGCCAAACCTCTTTGGACTAAAAACAAAGATGAGGTTAATGATCTTGTTTTTAAGTCAAATCTGTTTTCTAAAAATTCGTATGCTGTGTATACTTTAAGTTTATAATATAGAGGTATAAATGTTATACAAATTATCACCATGGCAACGGGTAGCATTAAATAGAATTGGGCAAATCCCATTCCGTCATGGTAAGCTTGTCCAGGGGTAGAAAGAAAAGTAATAGCTGATGCTTGTGTGGCCATAACTGAAAGTCCCACTGTCCACCATTTCGCTTCATTCCCACCTAATAAATAACCTTCAATATTTTTACTGCCTTTGGTTTTCCAAATACCGTAGATCACAATGGTAGCAACAGTAAAACTTAATACTAACCAATCTAAATTATTCATCAGATCGATTTAAAGTAAAAATAGATTAAAGAAACAAATACGATATTGAATAAAATAACAATCCAATACCATGTTGACCATGATTTAAATAAGGGGACAGTTTCGTCAGTTGTATCGTGTTTTTGCTCCATTACGGGTCTATTGTTTCATTTTGAGACAAAGCCAGTAAATTGGCAAATAATCTATATGCGCCAGGCACTCCTGCCGGCAACTCTCTGAACCAAGAGATTCCAGTGTACACAAAGTAGCCCTTTCCATGTTTAGCAATTAAAATACTACCATCCAACGGGTCTTCTCCTTTATCGTTACTTGAAATTATAGTCTCATAGTTTGAATCCCATTCTTCTGGAAAGTAAAGTCCTCTTTCTTGAACCCATCCATCAAAATCTTTTGAGGTTATTTTATTAGGATAGTTTAAAGCTTTGTGTTTAGGGTTGATTAATCTCACTTCAGCATACTCGTCAGTCACTCTTTTTCTTGATAGCTTGAGCGGATAAGGTGCCAAGTCGTCAAAGTTTAATCGTCGGGATGTATTGTATTGCGTAATTAAAGTCCCGCCATTTTCAGCATACCCAAACAATTTTTCATTGTATAATTTTAAATTCTTCAAGGCGTTGTATGCACGAATTCCAATAACGATAGCATCATAACCGCTTATGTTTGCTGTGTTCAAAGTACTAGGTTCTATAAGCGTAACATTGTATCCTACATAGCCTAAGCTTTCTGGCATTTTATCCCCCGCACCCATAACATAACCAATGTTTTTTCCACCAGTTTTCAAAGGGACTTTAACAACTTTTGATTCTGCGGGCAAGAGGACTGTTTGTAAAGGTATGTGATCATAATTAATGCTGATCATCGTCTTATCGAAAAGCGTTTCCCCTTCCTGAAAAACGGCTTTGAGGTGTCCTTCAGAAACTTTTTTTGGAGCGGTCAAGGTAAAGTTAAAAACCTCTTCTTTGGCTTTTCTGTCAATGTCAACATCAAAGAAAGATGGAGTCACGACCCATTCCTTCGGATGATCAATTTTTAATTTTCCTTTAAGATTATCTTTTCCTGCTCTTACTGTCACTTCGATAGTTTGAGTGTTTTCCTCAGCAAACAAATACATATCTTTAGAAAATGACATGGTCGCCGCAGGGGTAATGACGAAAGGTTGTCTGATCTCTCCTTTCGCAGGATCGACATATCGATAGATAACGTCCTTAGTGACTTGTATTTTTCTTCCTTCGATATCTAATTGGAATTCTGCCTCAAATGCTGCTGGAGATTGAGGAAGGTTTCTCATTTTTGGGTTATCGACTTTGTAGGTGCCTAATGTTCCTTTTTCATTCAACCAATAAGGATTAGAAAAGGGAGTGTTTTGGCTTATGCCAAAGTTTTTAAACCATTTGCTTTGTGTGTTTTCTTCAAGTGCCCCATTGATGTCTGTATCTTTATTGTTTAGGCTTACAGATGATATGCTAGCCAGAATTGATGATCTGTTTGTTGCTTCTATCTGTATTTCAATACTATCTCCAGGTGTAGCTTGTTGCATTTCTGTAGCTGCCTCAAGGTGCAAGCCCATGCATTCTACAATGATTTCAGAAAGGTGTTTGAGTTTAATTTCTTTCCAATGCCCATCATCTGGCATTTTTTTGAGTACATCATAGATGCTTAAAAGATTGTTAACGCTTTCAGAAGGTGCTCTAAAATCGAATTCATTTAATGTTTCAGCCATCAGGTCATTGATGGGTTCACCTCCTTTGACTCTAGTCCAAGTTGTATTGATGCCATCAAATAAATTTTCTTTATTAGAGGGCATGTCTCCATTAATCAATTCTAACCATTCTTGATAAGACCCTCTCCCGCCTGAAGATCCAAAACCTTGCGACAAATGCTTACTTCTGGCAAATGAGGATATTTCTCCATTTGAAATTCCTCTGCTTGGATAATAGACGCCTGCATCGATACCAACTAAATTGGTTTTATCTGCTTCTGCAAATTTTTCTCTACTGCCATAAAACCACCATGAAGTATTCATGTATTGTCGCTTAGTTTGCCACAGCTTTAATGATTTTAGTTGTTTAGGATAGACAGTTGGATCGTTCGCTGCATCAAAAGCTTCGACAGATAGCATCGCAGAACTGGTGTGATGCCCATGTGTTTTTCCAGGCGTTCTGTGATCGAATCTGTTGATGATAATATCTGGTTCAAAGCTTCTTATCGCGTATATCATGTCTTCAAACACTTGTTCTTTATTCCATATTTTCAGTGTTTCGTCAGGATGTTTTGAATATCCAAAATCATTGGCTCTAGTAAAAAATTGTTGTCCACCATCTGTGGCTCTCGCCATTTGCAATTCTTGGCTTCTGATCACGCCTAAGAGTTCTCTTATTTCCGTACCAATTAAATTTTGTCCGCCATCACCTCTGGTTAGAGAAAGATAAGCCGTACGTGCGTGGAGATGATTGGAGAGGTATGAAATTAATCTTGTGTTTTCATCATCCGGGTGAGCGGCTACATATAAAGCAGAACCAAGAAAATTAAATTTTTCTAGTTCCTCATAAATGTCTGATGCGCTTTTATGCTTCAGTTCTTGTGCAGCTAATTGGCCTGTGAAGACAAGAATTAAACTCAGCTTGAGAATACTAATTAATTTTTTCATACTTGGTATTTGAAAATATAATTATGTTGGCTTTACTTCTGGCATTTTACAATCTTCTTCTGGTTTCTTACCACAAAGTGAACATTCCCCCAGTTTGTTTTTAATCATAGGGTTGTTTGTGGCACAGGTACCTCTAAATTCTTTACCTGTAAAAATTTGCCTGATATTAATCATGGCAAAAGCTATCAAAAAGATTGAAAATATTATTATGAATGTATATAGTAATTCGTTCATCGTATTATTGTAATTTGAATACGTAACGCTAAAATAACCAAATCGTTTAAGATGGATTCAAAAGCTAAGGCATTTATCAGATTAGTGAAAATAATGGATGATTTGAGGGAAAAGTGTCCCTGGGATAAAAAGCAGACCATTCACAGCTTGAGAAAGTTGACCATTGAAGAGATGTATGAACTTATTGATGCCATAATTGATGATGATTATCAATCTATTAAGGAAGAGTTAGGTGATATTTTCTTGCATTTGGTGTTTTATGCTAAAATAGGAGAGGAAAAAGAAGCATTCACTTTGGAGGAAGTATTGAATGACATTTGCGAAAAGCTGATAACCAGACATCCACATATTTATGGCGATACCAAAGTCAATTCAGAGGAGGATGTTAAAAAGAATTGGGAGCAAATTAAATTGGCAGAGGGTAAGAAATCTGTTTTAGAGGGTGTCCCCAATGCACTACCAGCCATGATCAAAGCTTATAGGCTGCAGGAAAAAACAGCAACAGTGGGCTTTGAATGGGATAATATTGAGCAAGTATGGGAAAAAGTTATAGAAGAGCAAGAAGAACTTAAGGAGGCTATTGCAGAAAAAGATCAAAACCATATAGAAGAAGAATTTGGTGACCTGTTATTTGCTTTAATTAATTATTCAAGATTTTTAAAAGTTGACCCTGAGGCTGCATTGGAAAAAATCAATAAGAAGTTTAAAAGACGTTTTGAATATATTGAAGAGAAAGCACCAAAAAGCTTGACAGAAATGACATTGATGGAGATGGATGTATTGTGGAATCAGAGTAAATTGACAGAATAAAAAAAGGCCCTAAGTTATACTTAAGGCCTTTCGTTTTTCTTATATGAACTTCGTTTAGTTTGAACTTTCCTTTATTATTTTTTTTGCAAGTTCGATGATTGCTGTATTTTCAATATTCACAATTCCTCCGTTGGGTCCGGGCTGTACATGTTTACCTGCAATTCCTCCATCTTCATAGTCAGCGGCACCAAAATAATTCCTTACTGTTTGCTCGTCCATCGATAAGGTTTTGGCTATGCGACTTACACTCCCTGTTGGTAATTTGTGTTTAATTGTTCTGAGTTCATTATAAGTAATATTCATATAGAAAAGATTTAGTTGAAGGAATAAAATTTTACCACTATCAAATTAATAAAATAATTATATAATCTAAAATGATTTTATGCAAAATTTTATTTCAAATAAAAGCTTTACCTAAATACTATGTAGTTTTAACTTAAATGCCTCGGCAACACCTTTGTGAACTACCTTACCATTAATAATATTTAAACCGTTTTTTAAGCCTTGATCTACTTCACAAGCTTTTTGCCATCCCATTTTTGCCAATTTTATGGCATAAGGTAAAGTGGCATTAGTTAAGGCTATGGTACTTGTGTACGGCACGGCACCCGGCATGTTAGCAACACAATAATGAACAACATCATTGACAACGTATGTAGGGTCCGCATGTGTTGTGGGTTTGCATGTCTGAATACATCCACCTTGATCGACAGCTACATCTACGAGTACAGTACCTGGTCTCATAGTCTTCAACATTTTTTTAGTAATCAGGTGGGGTGCTTTTGCACCAGGTATTAAAACGGCCCCGACTATGAGATCAGAAGTTTGAATAGCTTCTCTAATATTGTATTCGTTTGAATATTGTGTATTAACATTGGCATCCATAACATCATCTAGGTATCTTAATCTTTGAAGATTGATGTCCATGATAGTTACATCAGCGCCTAAGCCTGCTGCCATTTTAGCGGCTTGTGTGCCGACAACACCACCACCAAGAATCAAAACCTTGCCTGGTAGTACACCGGGCACACCTCCTAACAAGACACCCCTGCCTTTAAGTGGTTTTTCTAAATATTTTGCACCTTCTTGTATTGCCATCCTACCTGCAACTTCAGACATTGGGATCAATAAGGGTAGGGCACCATCAGGACTAGTTACTGTTTCATAAGCCAAACAAATTGATTGGCTCTTAATCATAGCATCAGTCAATGGTCTATAAGATGCAAAATGAAAGTAAGTGAAAACCAATTGATCTTTTCTGATGAGTTTGTATTCCGATTGTATTGGCTCTTTTACTTTCATTATCATTTCGGATTTTTTGTAAACCGATTCGATGGTGGGTAAAATTTTAGCGCCAGCTTCTTTGTAGTCTTTATCACTATATCCAGAGCCGATACCTGCTGTCTTTTGTATGTAGACGGTATGTTTTCTTTTGTTTAATTCAAGGGCTCCAGCTGGTGTGAGAGCCACGCGATTTTCATTATTCTTAATTTCTTTAGGAACTCCTATTATCATTTTTGGTAGGTTAGTTTTACGTTATTAATATTTCACTATGTAATAATAGTGAAATGAAATAAAAAAACCCGTGAAAAAAATCACGGGCATTACTCAATTTAATAACCAAAACTCATATGCATAGAAAATTTCAAGAATCATGCCAAGCATTAGATTTTGATTATATATGTATCTTTCTAAATGTTAAGGTAGTGCAAAAAAAAATGCTCGTGACATTTCACGAGCAAAAACGAATTTTACAATTTAATAACCAAAACTTACACAATGTAAATATAGGACATATTACGGATTATACAAATGTGTAAATAACTATTTATCAATAAATTATACTTTAGTTTATATTTGAATATGTTAAGTCTTTGATTAACAGTACTTTGCAGAACTAAAAAAAATATGAATATTGACTGAAAAAATTGCTCAAAATAAGTTTGAGGTACTGTTTGAAGACAATCACCTTCTCATTGTCTCTAAATCAGCTGGATTATTGTCTCAAGGTGACAGTACTAGGGATAAATCTTTAGTAGATTATGCAAAGTCATATGTCAAAACGAAATACAATAAACCTGGCAAAGTTTTCTTAGGGCTACCACACAGATTGGATAGACCTGTTAGTGGTGTAATCGTTTTATGTAGGACGAGTAAGGCGCTTACGCGAATGACTGAGCTTATTAAAAAGAAAGAGCTCAGCAAAACTTATTTAGCTATTTGCAAGTCACCACCGCCAAAATCAAGTGATAAATTGGTGTCATATATATCGAAAGATCAAAAAAAGAATAAAGCTATAATTGCAGATCAAGTATTTGATGGTGCTAAAGAAGCCATTCTCAATTATAAAGTTTTGGGTTCATACAAGACAAAGAGCTTATTACGTGTACAATTGATCACAGGTCGTCCACATCAAATCAGAGCCCAACTCAATTTGATTGGGTCTCCAATTATTGGTGATATGAAGTATTTTAAACAAAACCCATTGCCAGATAAGTCTATTGGTCTTCATGCACATAAAATAAGTTTTGTGCATCCTGTATCAAAAGAATGGATGGAAATCACTGCACCCATTCCTAAAAAAGAGTGGTGGTTACCTATGAAACAGATGGCTTATCTTTAATAATAGGCACGCTTTTCTATTATCTCAGATTCGCGCACGCGCTAATGTATAACAAACTTTAACCATGGTGAAAATCGACTGAGAAATCAATATAGGCTTGATCAGCTAGTACTTCTAGTAGATCGATTCAATCGATTCATTATTCGCTAAAAGCGTAAAAGACTTCAGTCCTAAGTCAATCTGTTTATCTACTCTTTGTTGATTAAAAAAACTATGAGTACTTTTGCGGCCGGTGAGGGGCATACGGCCAGCTCCTTCTGAATCCCCCAGGGCAGAAATGCAGCAAGGGTAGGAGGTTGAGCGGCTAGGTATGTTTCCTCACTTTTTTTTCAACTCTCAATTAACTTTCTATGCGTTTTTTCATTGACACAGCAGATTTAGATCAAATCAAAGAAGCTTATGACCTAGGTGTTTTGGACGGTGTCACAACCAATCCTTCTTTAATGGCTAAATCTGGAATTACCGGAGCAAAAAATATTGAAGATCACTATAAAAAGATTTGTGAAATAGTTGAAGGTGATGTTTCCGCTGAGGTTATTGCTACTGACTTTAAAGGGATTGTCAGTGAAGGTGAGTATTTGTCAACCTTAGCTCCAAACATAGTTGTCAAAGTCCCGATGATCAAAGAAGGGATCAAAGCCATAAGTTATTTTGCTTCTAAAGGAATTAAAACGAATTGCACATTAGTCTTTTCAGCTGGTCAAGCTATTTTGGCTGCAAAAGCTGGTGCCACTTATATCTCGCCATTTTTGGGAAGAATTGATGATATCAATTGGGATGGTATGGCTTTAATTCACCAAATAGCTGAAATCTATGCTATTCAGGGTTATGATACAGAAATTTTAGCCGCGTCAATCAGAAGTTCAAAGCATATTGTGCAAGCCGCACAGGCTGGTGCAGACATAGCGACTTGTCCACTAAACACTATTCTGGGATTATTAAAGCATCCTCTAACGGATATCGGATTAGAGAAATTCTTGGCTGACTACAACAAGGGTAATTCCTAATTGAGTCGTCTGTAATTCAGGGACCACAAAATTTTCAATTTATTATTAAGGAGCTTTTGTCTTACTCACAGACTATTTCTAACGTCGCTTGAATCAATTGCTCAACAGTCTTTGAAGCTTGCTTGGAAAAGGCACCTGTTACACGATTGGCGAGAATGGCGTTTATTGAAATAGCCTCATGTCTTAACAAGGAAGATAAACCATATATACCTGAGGTTTCCATTTCAAGGTTCGTGAATTTTAAGTCTTTGTATCTTGAGTTGGCTAATAGTTCAGGCAAACTGTATTTTGCATCTAAACGGATATTTCGAGATTGGGGACCATAAAATCCAGTGGCCGTAGTGGTTATTCCATTATGGCCTAAATGAGAAAATTTCTTGAGCAGACTTTCAGATGCTTTTACAGCGTAACAAAAATCTATCTGCGTATCTTTTCGAAAAAGTACTTCTAATTCTTCAATTCTTTCACTTTTATCTTTATAAAAATTAAGTAAGCCGTCAAGTCCGACTGCATATTCTGAAATAATTGTTGAATCCAAAACAATGTCTTCCCTAATGGCACCGGAAGTACCGATTCTGATAAATTTAATTTTACTGAAGTTTGATTTGATCTCACGCGATTCAAAATCAATGTTAAACAAAGCATCAATTTCATTAAAAACAATATCAATATTGTCCGTGCCTATGCCTGTAGCAATAATGCTGATCTGCTGACCATTTAATTCTCCAGTCACTGTTTTGAATTCCCTATTTATGCGGGTTAAATGTATTTTGTCAAAATGTTTGCTAATCAAATCAACTCTCTGTGGGTCACCGACCGTTATAATAGTGGATGCCAACTCATTCGGCTTAAGCCTAAGGTGGTATATACTGCCATCTTCATTTATTATTAATTCTGATTTGGGTATTTGCATAATGTTTGTTTCGATTATTACATTTATGGTATAAATAAACAATTAAATTTCAAGAATGAAAAAAGCCTACGTTTTAAATAGTTGCTCAACTTGTCAAAGAATTCTAAAGGAAATCAAATGGGAAGGGGAGATCCAAAATATAAAAGAAAAGAATATTGATAAAAAGACATTACAGGCCTTAGCAAAGGAACACGGATCTTATGAAGCGTTGTTTAGCAAAAGGGCGATGAAGTACAGAAGCCTAGGCTTAAATGAACAAGAGCTTTCTGAATATGATTATAGAGACTGGATATTAAAAGAATATACTTTTTTAAAGCGGCCTGTTTTTTTAATTGACGATAAAACTTTTGTTGGTAATTCCAAAAAAGTTGTAGAGCAAATTAAAGCACACTTATCTTAAGTAAATATCGAAATCAATGTTAAAAGAAGATATTGTAGAAGCGTTTAAATCTCTGCAAGATGGGATTTGTGAAAATTTAGAAGGTTTAGATAATCACGCTCATTTTAAACAGGACATATGGGAAAGGCCAGGTGGCGGAGGTGGACGAACTAGAGTGATAACAGGGCAGCATATTGAAAAAGGCGGTGTAAATTTTTCTGCAGTGAAAGGAGAGATGCCAGAGAAAATATTTAAGGCACTCGGAATTGGACCCACTGACTTTTTTGCCACTGGAGTATCTATTGTTTTGCATCCAATCAATCCTCACGTGCCCATCATACATATGAATGTAAGGTATTTTGAAACGTCCAAGGGCTTATGGTGGTTTGGTGGAGGGATAGATTTAACGCCTCATTATATAAACCCAGAATTGGCTCAAAAATTTCACATTAAATTAAAAAGCACTTGTGATAAACACGATGAGTCATATTATTCTAAATTTAAAAAATGGGCTGATGATTATTTTTATGTAAAGCATAGAAAAGAAACGAGAGGAATAGGTGGGATATTTTTTGATCGTTTGGGTAAAGACCATGGGGATAAGAAAAAAGTGTTCGATTTTGTAATAGATGTTGGTAATACTTTCATTCCTATCTATCGGGAACAATTTTTGGAAAATCACAGAATAGAATATAAACCAAGGGAACGTGACTGGCAACTGCATCGAAGAGGTCGTTATGTTGAATTTAATTTGGTGTGGGATCGAGGTACAAAGTTTGGCTTGGACACAGATGGGAATATTGAGTCCATCTTAATGAGTTTGCCGCCAGAGTGTAAATGGACTTATAAGTACGCGCATAATCAGTTGGAACAAGCGACGCTTTCAAAATTAAAAAAAGGAATAGATTGGGTTAATTACAAAGCAATGTAATGTTGTTGGTATTAATACGATTGCTTTCGTTACCTGCATCATCAATCATATAAATTTCAATGAAGAAGTCATTTGTTGGTCGATCTACAGGATTGGGACAAAGAATGGCGATGTCATCAAATCGGCAACAAGTGGTAAACACTTTCATCGTGATAGTGCCTTCAATACCATTTTGGATTCCAGAGATGGGAATCTCAGGAATTTTAAAGCGATCGTAAATGATGTCAGTTCTACTGTCTACTAAAAAAATGTTTTCATTTAAGCTCGATCCATTTGTTCCCAAATCTCCATCACCATCTTTAAAGCTAATGGTTAAGAAAAGTGAATCAGTGTTTGACTGATTTTGAACCATAGTGTCTTTGGAAATACTGATAAAGCCAATTACTGGCGCATCATCGAAATTAGGAGAGTTATTGCAAGAAGCCAGGCACAATCCCGTAATCAAGAGAACCCATATTGAAGTGTAGAATGTAGATTGCATTATTTAAATTAGCTTTGTCTTTTTAAACGGTTAATTTCCCAAATAATTGGACTATATCAAAAAAATATTATCCCTTAAAAGTAATAATTCAAAAGCTTTTGAAGCATTGGCAATCAAGATTTTTGCTGAACAGGCTATTAATAATCAAGTATATAGTCGATATCTGTCCTTGCTGAGTATTGTTCCTTCGGATATCAGGTACATAACAGATATTCCTTTCATGCCGATTAGTTTCTACAAAAATCATGTTGTTAAAACCGGTTTGTGGAATGCTGAAAAGGTCTTTAAAAGCAGTGGTACGTCTTCAACCACTCAAAGAAGTGCGCATTTTGTCAAATCATTGCAGTGGTATGATACGATAAGTTCGAAAATCAAAGATCAATTATCAATCGCTGAAAAGAGTACTATTGTGGCTTTATTGCCATCATATCTTGAGAAAGGAGATTCTTCGTTAGTGCATATGGTAAAGCAATTTTCTAAATCCAATCCAGAAGGTAGAGAGTATTTCTATTTGCATGATTTTCAAAAGCTAAATGACACTATTTTAGAAATGCTTAATGAAGGTAATCGTGTTACTTTTTTTGCCGTCACATTCGCTTTGCTGGATTTTGCCAAACAGTTTCAAATTCATAACGAGAATCTTGAAGTTATTTTTACGGGTGGTATGAAGAACAAGAAGAAGGAAATGTTTTTTGAAGATATCCACAAGCAGCTCAAACTTTCTTTTGCACACAGTAAAATAATTTCTGAGTATGGGATGACCGAATTATTATCGCAATCTTATTCTGATGAGATGGGTGACTATATTGCTGGCTTCTCAAAGAAAGTAATTCCTTTCGAAATTAATGATCCATTAGTCCAAGCGCCTTTTAACAAAACTGCTCAATTGGGCATCGTAGACTTAGCCAACTTTGATACCTGTAGTTTTATACTAACGGAAGATTTAGGTCAGGTCAAACCTGATGGCAAATTTAAAGTCATAGGGAGATTATCCCAAAGTGATCTGAGAGGATGTAATCTATTATATTTAGAATAAGTCTATATTTTGGCTTCTGCCAAACCTTCGTACAACCATTTAGCTAAAGCATCTCTATTGCTGTTCATAATCAATCTTTTTTGATTTGACGGGTTCCTAATATTTGCTAATTCAACATAAACGGATGTAGGTAAAGTGTTGTTAAGCATGTATAGATCTCTTGCTCTGACAAAACCTTTATATCCTCTGTTAGCTTGAAAATGATTATACTTTTCTTTGAACGTTTTATGAAGAGAGGTTGCTATTTTTTTACTGCTCTTACTAGTCCTATGATGATAAAAGAAAACGTCTTGTTTTAATTCTTCTGAATTGGAATCAACATGGATCATGATCGCAACTTGTTTTTTTACACCATGTTTTTTGTGATTATAATACAAGTCGTTAATAGCGCTTGCTCTTTGATGTAAGCGTTTGACTTTATTTAAAGGTAATTTTGCGCCAAAGCATCTTTCGTCAATATCACATTCCAAGTAAGGTTCGTCTCTGATTCCATCATTTTTATCTTGAATGATTACATGAGCTATTCCTCCATGACTGATTATCTCGCGCGCTAATCTTAGGCTCACATCGTATGCATATTCATCTTCACATAAATTGCTGGTGCATTTTGTGCACATCGCACCAGGATCTGGACCACCATGACCTGAGACGATATAATAAACCTCTCCCTTTAGTTTGTCATCTTTGATTTCAACAATCTTATGTTTTTCACCAAACAATTCAATTGACAAGTATTTTCCTTCTTTGACTGTTTCCTTAGGTTTAGAAGTGACACTAGATTCAATTTTTCCAGAAGCTTCATCCACACAGTTTAATTCATGGTATGGGACCCAAAGAATATTGCTATCTAAAAAATTTGTTTTTCTAAGATTATTAGCAAGAATCTTTTCATTATAGTCTTTTATTCTGAGTGCCTGCTTAAAATTATCTATACCGATCGTCGTGCGAATACTTGTTCCGTTGTATTTATAAATCTTGATAGGCAGCTTATATTTTTTGCCAGAATGGAGGTTATCATTTATAGAAAGTTTATTGAGTTCTAAGAATCTATCCAGATTACAATTATGAGTATCCAGATGATATCTTCTCAATAAAGAATATATGCCATCACCACTTTTAGCTTTAACTGTATGAAAAAATGGTTCTGTACTATATGCAAAGCTGCTTAAAAATAGACCTATAAATAGAAGTGTAGTCTTCATATTCGGCTTTTGGATTTAATGAATCGGTACTTACAGGTGTAAAATTACATAATAAATTCAAAATGTGTTGTTTATACATAACAAATATTTCTAATGTATTTAAATATTTAACTCAAATATCCTATATATTAAGATTTATTTACATATTCAATTACCTTCGTCAGTAGATATGTTAGGAAGGATATTACATATAATTAAGCGAGATATCACGGTTGAATTACGTGAGCGGTTTACTTTTTTGTCGAATCTCTTGTATCTCGTAGCCATTACTTTTGTCGTCTATAAAATTTTTGGAACACTAGAAGGGCCAACCAAGATGGGGTTGTTTTGGGTATTGATGGTTTTTACGGCGATTAATATGGTTGGATACAGTTTTAGTCAGATGTCTCAAAGTAGAAAACTGAATCACTATCAGTTATACGATCCGGCAGAGCTTATGATAGGGAAGTTGCTTGTCAATACATTAAAACTCTTTGTTGCGGGTTTTATTTTAATTTCACTTCAGAATTTATTGGGCAATACGAGCTTAAAACAACCTGTTCTTTTTTTTAAAGCTTACGCATTAGCGGTAATCGGCTTAGTTAGTGTGATCACTTTAGTATCATCCATATCAGTTTACAGTCGCAGTCAAAATGGTTTAGTTTCAATTTTATCGCTGCCTTTGTTGATTCCTATTTTATTATTGGGTATGAACATCTCTTTAATTTCAGAGAATCCTGACCGCATGTTGCTTGGTGCTACGGTAAACAATTATCTTCTAATGTTATTAGGTATAGATGTGGTCTTAGTAGTTTTAACAATTATCTTTATACCTATAATTTGGAAATCTTAATCGTTCAATGAATATTAAAGACAATTGGTGGAAAATATTGGGTGTGGTTTTTATGCTATACACTTTGATAGCGGGAATTTTGATTCCTTTAAAGCCAGGGGTGCTTGAGTTTTCTAACTCTAGAGCTTTAACAGGTTCTATTTATGAAGTTGATATAGAGACCTATAATACCTATTTGACGATTGCACCAACAAATGTGTGGTTGCTCCTACCAGATGATAAGCTCATAAAAGCGGACAGAACTAATGTCATTGACAACAACCATATTAGTGCCAGTATTCCAATCCCTCATGATCTAGAAATTCCAACAGATAGAGGTATAGCTGCTACGATTGTCATAGATAATGCCTCCGATGGGTTTTTTATTTATCCAGATGGAGTGCGTATAAAGAAAGGAGATTCAAAAAACACTTTGAGCCCTGAGTATTATTCGATAAGTGATTTGAAGTCAGTTAAAGATTTTAAATTTCCTTTTAGGGGTGTCGTTTTTGAAACCATTAGAAATACTTTTTTCCATGTAGCGATATGGATGTCCATGTTTATCATTCTCATCGTATCGTGTTTTCACAGTATCATGTATCTTATAAAAAAAGATCTCAATCATGATAGCAGGTCTGCGGCATTGACGACGGTGGCATTAGTATTTGGAATAGCAGGTCTTTTAACAGGCAGCATGTGGGCTAAGTTTACATGGGGTGCATTTTGGACCGATGATGTTAAATTGAATATGACTGCTATCGCCTTGCTCATCTATTTTGCATACTGGATTTTGAGAGCGTCAATAGAAGATGTAGACAGTAGAGCCAGACTCAGTTCTGTTTTTAATCTTTTCTCTTTTGTGTGTTTGATGATCTTAGTCATGGTGATTCCACGTCTAAGTGAAGATAGTCTTCATCCTGGCAATGGTGGAAACCCTGCATTTAGTGGAGAAGATTTGGATAATACCTTAAGGGCCGTATTTTATCCAGCTATTATTGCCTATGCATTGATAGGTTTTTGGATGGCTCAATTAATATATAGATACGACATACTAAAGAATAATTTTCTAGATAAAGAATATTAATATTAATTCAGTTTGGAATTACTGAAAAAATAGCGAGTTTCGCTAAGCAAATGAAATTAAATTTACTATCCACGAGTCTCTTGTTTTTTTTATCCTTGAGTTCACTTTTAGCTAACTCAACTTTTGATGATTTTTTTAGAAGCACAGGAAAAATAAATACAGTATTAGGAGTAGTCGTTATACTATTTTTAGTGCTATTGTTTTTTCTTATTCGATTGGATCGAAAAATAGGAAAACTCGAAAAACAAATGAAAAATGAGTGACAAACAAGCTAGTTTTTATCAAAGTGTTGAAAGTAATTTTGATAAAGCCGCTGCTCTTACTGACCATCCCAAAGGCCTTCTAGAACAAATTAAAGTTTGTAATGCTATTTATCAGATGAACTTCCCTGTTAAGATTGGAAATTCTTACCAGGTGATAGAAGCATACAGAGTGCAGCACAGTCATCACAGACTTCCTACTAAAGGAGGGATAAGATTCAGCAGCATGGTGAATCAAGATGAAGTCATGGCTTTGGCCTCTCTAATGACATTTAAGTGTGCCATTGTCGATGTACCTTTTGGCGGCGCTAAAGGTGGTGTTAAAGTAAGTCCACGAAAATACAATGCTGAACAATTAGAAAAAATCACAAGAAGGTATACTGTTGAATTGGTTAGGAAAAATTTTATTGGTCCAGGTGTTGATGTACCAGCGCCTGATTATGGAACAGGGTCAAGAGAAATGGCTTGGATTTTAGATACATACCAACAAATGAACAATGGAGAATTGGATTCAGCGGCTTGTGTAACTGGTAAGCCCGTCAACCAGAATGGTATAAGAGGCAGAACGGAGGCAACAGGAAGAGGTGTGTTTTACGGTTTAAGAGAAATGCTACGTTATGAAGAAGATTGCAAAGAGTGGGGCTTCAAAGAAGCAGGAATTAAAGGAAAGACTATGGTTATCCAAGGGTTGGGTAATGTTGGTTCATTTACAGGTTCTATCTCTATTCAAGAGGGTGGTGCTAAAGTGATTGCGGTGTCAGAGATTGAAGGTACCATAGTTGATGAAAACGGTATTAATATTGAGAAGCTTGTCAAATATAGAAAATCCAAAGGATCAATTATAGGTTTCCCAGGCACAAAGACTCTTCCCAAAAGAGATGACTGGGTGGGTATTGATTGCGACATACTCGTACCTGCGGCATTAGAAAGCCAAATTCACAAAGGAAATGCTAAGAAAGTTAAAGCAAAAATTATTGCGGAAGCGGCTAATGGTCCTGTAACTTCAGCAGCAGAAGAAATCTTATTGAAAAAAGGAGTTGTTATTGTACCCGATATGTTTTTAAATGCAGGAGGTGTAACTGTATCTTACTTTGAATGGTTGAAAAACCTTTCTCATGTTAGATATGGCAGAATACAAAAAAGGTTTGATCAAAACGTTTATACTAATCTGGTCGATCTTATTCAAAAGACAACAGGTAAAACGGTTTCAAAAAAAGAAAGACAGTTTTTAACTAGGGGTGCGGATGAAGTAGATTTAGTGAGATCAGGTCTAGAAGAGACAATGATTAATTCTTACAAACAAATAAGAGAAGTCTACAAGCGCAGAAAAAAGGTAACAGACCTTAGAACAGCAGCTTTCATTGTTGCCATAAATAAAGTATCGTCTGATTATCTAACCTTAGGGGTTTTTCCTTGATTTTTATGCTTGAGAAAATATTTCTGATAGCAACAACGTTATTTAGTCAGTAGAGAGTTTTTTCATAGTTGGTTTCTAAGCCGAAGATATTTCTTCGGCTTTTTTTTATTTTCCTATTTAGAATAAAAAAAGGTTTTTGCTTATAATTAATCCTTTTTACTCTGAAATGTACCAATCTTTTAAAATTTTATTTTATCATTGCATTTTGAAATCAAAAATGAATTAGACGGGATATGTCGGATAAATTAGATAAAATAGATTTGAAGATTCTTAAAATTCTTCAAGAAAATAGTAAAATAACAAACCTCGAGCTGTCAAAGAAAATTGGTCTTTCGCCAGCACCTACATTAGAGAGAGTTAAAAAATTGGAAAGTACTGATATCATTCAAAGTTATCATGCTAAAGTAAACGCAGACAAAATAGGTTTAAATGTAAGGACCTTTGTCTTGGTATCGTTAGCGTGGAACAAGGAGAATGCATTAGAAAACTTTATCGAAAAGATTGGTAAGATTGATGAAATCACGGAAGGTTATATTGTAACCGGTGATGGAGATTTTCTTCTAAAAATTATAACAAAAGATATTTCGAGTTACGAGCAATTGCTTTTCAAAAAATTATCTCAGATTTCTGAGGTAGAAAGGCTAAAAACTTTTATGACTTTATCAAAAGTTAAAAAGACAAAGTTGCTGCCGTACGATTACGAATAAAGATGAATTATTACCTCCAAAAAGTGGCTGTTTCTTTAAGGAGAAGCGGCCATTTTCTTTTAAAGCGTATATGTTAGAACCATCACTTCTTTGGAAATTCTATAAGGACCCAGATTGCGCCAGTTATTTGTTTGGCACAATGCACGTGAAGAATAAGATAGCATATCTGCATTTGGATAAGGCATATGAAGCGTTGTACCGCTGCGATGCCTTTAAGGCAGAAATTGATTTGGACGAAGCGCAGGAGTCAATTGATATAACAGACTACCAAATGCCTAACGCCATGACACTTCAAGATCTTGTCAATGTTAAAAAATATTTTAAAATGAAGAAAATCATTTTGAAAGCATTTTCTGTAAACTTAGATTTGTTAGTTAGCTTTTATCCATTGATTATTAGCAGTAAATTGGTAGAAGGGATTTTGAATAATGATAAATCTTTATCTCTAGATGCGCATTTGTGGGATAAAGCTAAATCACTAAATATGAATTTGGGTGGGGTAGAATCAGTATCTTCTCAAATTGAGATTATGAAAAATCTCGATATCAGTATTCAGCTCAAACAACTCAAAGAATTAACAAAAAATGTGCGAAAGTTTAAACGCTCTACTTTAAGAATGCTAGACCATTATGCTGATGAAAATATCGCATTGTTATTTAAGGAATCAAAGAAAAGTATGGGTAGCTTGCGCAAGCTTTTGATTTATGATAGAAACGAAAGAATGGCAAAGACGATAGCCATGAAGGAAAATCAAAAGTGTTTTTATGGTATTGGTGCAGCACATTTGGCTGGTAAGAAAGGGGTATTGAATTTATTAAAACAATATGGATTCAGATTAGAGGCAATCCATTAAGCATTAACATTTTAAAATGAAGAAATCAAAAATTGATATCGAAGTAACACTAGATGAAAATAAAAATCCTGTCGATATTCAATGGCAGGCTGAATCTAAAGATGGGCAAACAACCCATGTTAGTAAAGCTATGCTGCTTTCGTTCTTTGATGCTCAAAGCAAAGAAACTTTTAAAATTGATTTGTGGACAAGCGATTTGCAAATTGCTGAAATGGATCGCTTGATGTTCAACACTTTAAAGGCTTTGACAGAAACCTATTACACAGCAACTAAAAACGAAAGCTTATCTAACCAAATGCGCAGCTTTGTACATCATTTTGGGCTCGAAACCAAAATTATCCTTCCTGAAGACTAGATCTTTATATAGGTTATTTCTATAATATACAAAACATATATATTAAAATTTTAATTTAATTTCTAAGTATCTGTAATACAGTACCTTAGGTGTGTTAGGGTTACCGCCCATGAATGAATCTATATATTATAGTTATTTTATATATATTATTTTATATCTTTGATCCTCACGATTTAATCAATCTAAATGCAAAAGGAAATCACTCAAAGATTCATCAAATGTCTACATTATCTTAAAGATGAAAAAGTGATTCCATCAATTAGACAATTTGCCTTAAGTATTGATATTCATCCTCAATGTATTAGCGATATAGTTACACAAAAAAGGGTAGTCAACTGTGATATTCTAAACAGATCTATTCAACTTTATAATGTCAACCCCATTTATATTTTTAAAGGTAGCGGTAGCATGATTTCAGATGCTAATGAATCAGTACATCATGACAATGGTGTTGTTACTGTTGTTACAGATAATATGGGCAATGAGCGTATTGTACATGTTCCTTTTGAAGCCCATGCAGGTTACGGTAACCAAATGACGGACCCCGTTTTCATGCAAGAATTGCCTTCTTTTACTTTACCAGATTCTAAGTATGCGCATGGCACTTATAGATGTTTTGATGTCATTGGCGATAGTATGGAACCCACATTGTTCTCAGGAGATAAAGTAGTCTGTAGCTATATAGAACAGGAAAATTGGTTGAAAGGTATAAAGAACAATTACGTGTATGTTGTGATAACGCAGAACGATGTCTATGTAAAAAGAGTCAACAACAAACTTAAAGAATCAAGTCAATTACTTATAAGCTCAGATAATCAGTTTTATGAAGTGCAAAGTATAGACATACAAGATCTCGTAGAAGTTTGGCAAGTCTCAGTAAAGATATCTCAGTTTATGCCGTCTCCTAATCATGTGAGAAATGGTTTACATCATGAAGTGGAAGGCTTGAAAGACACGATATCTGAGCAAAGCAAACTGATTCAAAGTTTGAACAAGACAGTAGAAAAACTTCTGAAGCAAAACAGAACTTCATCCTTTAGTCGCAATTAAATGTATTTACGGATTAATGGCATAGTGAAATACTTCAGTTTTGAAGGTGGCTTTTGGGGAATTGAGTCTGATGATAATCAATACTTGCCCTTAAATATGCCAGAGCAATTAAAGACTAAGGACGCGCAAGTCACTTGCACTATAAATATAGATGAAGAAGCGACAACTATGGTTTCCTGGGGACAACCCTGTCACATATTTTCATTTTCAACTTTAACACCTAGACAAAAAGATCAAGATAAATAGATATGATAATTTCAGATATAGATTATAGCTTAAATATTGAGCTCTCAGAGAAATTAGGAACTTTAAGTTTAGCTTCTGGAGAGTTGGTTTATTGTAGTGCTAATGAGAGAGATATCAAAGATGCCATTATTTCTAAACTGAATTTAGGACAAATGGAACTAGATCAAATTGCTAAGACCAAAGATGAGATTCCTTTGAAGAAAAAATTATCATTGATATTTCCTGAATTAATATTCATGAACAACCTCAATGTTGAAGAAAATTTAAATCTATTTTTTGAGGCCCGAAATCTCAAAATCAACAATAATCACTTAAAGCAAAAGCTCAGCGAATTCAATATAAGTCCTTCTAAACCTATGAATTCCTTAAGCTTAGTTGAGAAAATTGACTTTTTGATTTGCCGTACATTCCTTGCTAACCTTAAGATCATAGTATTGGACAGTACCATTCTGCAATTGAATGAATACGATCAAGATCGCATTATGGCTGAATTGATAATGCACTGTAGAGAGCATGGAGCTTCGTTAATTGTAACAAAGTACTCTGAAAGATTGATTAATAGTTTTCCAGGAAGAGTTCACCAAGCGATCGCTATTCAGAATGAAGCGGAGTCTAAGGTTTATGCTTAATTAGAGGCAGAGCTTTATCAACTACAGATACTGGTATTTTACACACCTTGTTTTGGCAAACATAAATCATTGTTTCTCCTTCCATATACTTACCTTCTAATAATGCAAGATTCTCATCTTTTGATGAGCCAAGTATGATTGAGTTTCCTAAATAATTTTGAGCCAGGCTTTGACGTTTTTGTAAAGCGTCGCTACCAACAATGGCAATTTCAAATGGTGCATATAATTTGTCAAGGAGTAGTTGCATCCAGTTACTATAAAAGCTTAAATATTGTGAACCCGATATCTGAGGTAGCATATTCTTCAACATTTGTTCAGACTTGTCAAGATATTCAGTATTATACTTTAATGTTCCCAATGTAAAAAGACTTCTAGCCATGGCAGAATTTGAAGCGGGTATTACATTGTCATTATATTCCGATTTTTTTGCAATGAGATCTGGATCTAATGCTGAGGTAAAATTAAACATCTTGGTCTGATCATTGAAGAAATGTTCCAAACAGTATTGCGTCATCAATTCGGATCTATTGATCCATTCTTTATCGAGAGTAGCTTGGTATAATTTTAGAAAAGCATTAATGGTTAATGCATAATCATCTAAAAAAGCATTGATGCTAGATTTTCCATCTTTAAAATTTCTGTTCAAACGACCATCTTTTTGCAATTGCTTGTCTGCAATAAATTTTCCAGCTTGTAATGCAATTTCTTTGTATTCAGAACTACCTAAAGCATTGTAAGCATCGACATAGCCCGCTATCATGAGTGCATTCCAACTTGTGAGAACTTTATCATCCAAACCTGGTCGAATTCTTTTAGCTCTTACATTTAATAATTTGGCTTTAGATTCTGTTAGAATTTCATGGGCTCTTTCAATCGTGATATCGTTCTTTTTGGCTATTTTCTCGAGATTTCCTTTCGCGTTTAAGATATTCGTATGCTCCCAATTTCCGTTTTTTGATACATCATAGTAATCATTAAAAACCTTAGCATTTTGCTCATTATTTAATATACTATCTATTTCATTTTTTTGCCACACATAAAACTTACCTTCTTCACCTTCGCTATCTGCATCCAAGGAAGAGTAGAATCCATTGGATGGAGATGTCATTTCTCTTTTAATATATTCTAATGTTTCTTCCACTACATTTTTATAAAGTGGATTTTTTGTGAGTTGATAAGCTTGACTGTAAATGGAGACCAATTGTCCATTATCATATAACATTTTTTCGAAATGGGGGACAAGCCAAGTTTCATCAGTAGAGTATCTAGCAAAGCCACCACCGAGGTGATCATATATTCCGCCATTAGCCATGTTATCAAGTCCTGTAGTTACTGTAGATAATGCAGTTTCATCACCAGAGATCCAATAATATTTCATCAAAAATTCATACGCATTTGGCATTGGAAACTTGGGTGCACCCGTTCTACCGCCATATTTCTTATCATAGCTAGCCAATGCAACCTCTAAATAGGATTGCATATCTTTCGAAGTAAAATCAAAATCATTGGTATTGACTTGGATCAAATTTGTGCTTTGAATACCTTCTGTAATTTTGGCTGCGGATTCTTCAAGTCTCTCAGGACTTTCATTTTTGACAGTAATAATTTGGTTTAATATTTTCAACCAATCTTCCTTTGGATAATAGGTGCCTGCAAAAATAGGTCTACCATCCGGTAAGGCAATGGCGTTAAGTGGCCATCCTCCACGACCATTAAGTAATTGTGCAGCGGTCATATAAACATCATCAACATCAGGTCGTTCTTCTCTATCCACTTTAATTGAAATAAAGTTTTCGTTCATGACACTTGCCACAAGAGAATCCTCAAAAGACTCATGCTCCATAACATGGCACCAATGACAAGCAGCATATCCCACACTAATTATCAAGAGTTTATTTTCTTTTTGAGCCTCAGCCAATGCTTCTTCACCCCAAGGATGCCAATCTACAGGATTATAGGCATGTTGTAATAAATAGGGACTTGATTCATTGATAAGCCTGTTGGACTTTTTAGATTCATGTTGTACTGAATTCATTTTATTGCTGTTGCATTGCATAAGACAAATCGTAAATAGTAAAAGGAGTGATCTAAACATGTGTTAAAGTTTATCTGTGCTGTTAAGGGATAATGCACAAATATAAGGGCTTAATAGAATTATTTTGCTTGGAGCAGTCTAATCTAGCTTTTTAGAAATGTGAAGCTAGAACATCAATTCTCAGAAGGTAAGTCTACCAACCGTCTCCGTCTAGTAAATCGCCTAAACCACCAAGAATACTACCTTCGCCACCTCCTTTTTTACCAAAATAACCTTTTGAGTTTGTTAATATGCGATCAGCTAATCTGCTTATTGGTAGAGTTTGCACCCAGACCGAACCTGGCCCAATGAGACTTGCAAAGAACAAGCCCTCTCCACCAAATATCGTATTCTTGACACCTCCTACAAAAATAATATCATAATCCACATTAGCTGTAAATCCAACCAAGCATCCTGTATCAACCTTTAGATGTTCTCCGACCGCTAATTCTTTTTTTACGATATAACCTCCAGCATGTAAAAAAGCCAATCCATCCCCTTCAATTTTTTGCATAATAAATCCCTCTCCACCAAAAAAGCCTCGGCCTAATCTCTTCGAAAATTCAATACCTACAGAAGTACCTTTGGCCGCACATAAAAAGGAATCCTTTTGGCAAATTATTTTCCCGTCATATTCTGTTAAATCTAGAGGTATGATTTTGCCAGGAAATGGCGAAGCAAAAGAAATTTTCGCTTTATCAAATCCGTGATGTGTAAAACTGGTCATGAAAATTTTTTCACCGGTAAGAACTCGCTTTCCTGCTCCTAGTATTTTACCCCAAAGATTATCATCTTCTTTTGACCCATCACCAAAAATCGTTATCATTTCAATATCTTCATCCATCATTAGAAAGCTACCAGGCTCTGCAATAACAGTTTCTTGAGGATCTAATTCTATTTCAACAAATTGTAGTTCCTCTCCAAATATTTCATAATCAATTTCGTGTGAGTTCATTGTTTTTCAATTTTTTTATTAAGATCAAATTAATAAAAAAATGTTGCTATTTTTTGCGATGAAAACACTGATTTATTCGATGTGATTAACATAGGATGTTGGTCTGACAGGTCTTATTTGATAAAATCTTAACAGTAATTGGTTTCTAAAATCCATATATTACACATAACACATTAGCATCTTTATTAAAAATCGATAATATGAAATGGCGCCGACTCAATGGACAGAAAATGGAATTACCCATAACGGAGGTGGTGAAACGAACTATTATAGAAGAACACAAAAAGGGAAATAGATTAAAAGTTTGCATCGGTTCGGACTCTTTGGATCGAGCAGGGGTGGTAGAATTTGCCACAGTCATTGTTTTTTTGAGAGAGAAAAAAGGCGGTTTTATGTATATAAGCAATGACAAAGTGAGGCAGAAGATGTCCATAAAAGAAAGGATGATTCAAGAAGTGTACAAATCTATTGAAATAGCCTATGCCCTCTGTGATTTGCTTGATGAATATAATGTCGAACTTGAGGTGCATGCAGATATTAATACAGATCCTAATTTTAAATCGAATGTCGCCCTAAGTGAGGCAATGGGATATATCCTTTCTATGGGCTTCGTCTTTAAGGCAAAACCTGACGCATTTGCAAGTTCTAGCTGTGCAGATAAGTGCATTTAAGCATTTTTTGGCGTTTGCCGACAATTTCTTAGACTTTTTATACTTTTCTATTCGACTTAAGTCGAATATTTGGCTCGATTCAAAGAGGTAATTGCCATATTTGCACAAAATTATACAATTTGTTATCCTTAATTTAAATCATCAATATGAGATTATTAATGTTTTTATTTTTTTGTTTGACAGTAGGTATTCTGACTGCTCAAATGAATAAAATAGATTACGTTGAATATGACCTCGATAATGGTCTTCACGTAATTCTACACCAAGATGCATCAACACCCATTGTGGCTGTTTCTGTGATGTATCACGTTGGTTCGAAAAATGAAAAACCAGACAGAACAGGTTTTGCGCATTTCTTTGAACATTTATTATTTGAAGGTTCTGAAAACATTGGCAGAGGCGAATACGACGAATACGTTGAAAGTGCAGGTGGAACGCTTAATGCGAATACAACTTATGACAGAACATTCTATTATGAAATATTGCCTTCAAACCAAACTGAACTTGGGCTTTGGCTAGAATCCGAAAGAATGCTACATGCTATTGTTGAGAACACGGGTATCGAAACACAAAGAGAAGTTGTTAAGGAAGAGAGAAGATTGAGAGTAGAGAATAGACCTTATGGCACTATTGTGCAAGAAGCAATGAAACGTGCTTACAAAAAGCATCCTTATCAATGGCCTGTTATTGGTTATATGGAACATTTGAATGCTGCCGAAGAAGCGGATTATAAAAACTTCTATAACGATTTTTATGTTCCCAATAATGCTGTACTCAGTTTGGCAGGTGATATTGATATTGCACAAACAAAACTTTGGATAGAAAAATATTTTGGTAGCATACCAAAAGGCACTAAACCTATTTACAGACCTACCATTGTCGAAGGGCCCATTGATGGAGAAATTCGTGATACTATTTATGATAATATTCAGTTGCCAGCAGTTGTACAAGCGTATAGAATACCTGCACAAGGCACGGATGATTTTTATGCGGTATCACTGTTATCTACTTTATTGTCTCAAGGTGGTTCTTCTCGACTAAATAAATCTCTGGTTGATGATCAACAGCTAGCACTTTTTGTGGGTGCTTTTCCTTTTGAGTTGGAAGATCCAGGTGTTTCATTAGCTTTTGCAATCTGTAACGCAGGTCAAGATCCATCTACGGTTGAAGCAGCAATGGATGCGGAAATTGTAAAAGTTCAAACTGAATTAATTTCTGATGAAGAATTTCAAAAATTAAAAAATCAAGTTGAAAATGACTTCATTAGTGGCAACGCTAGAGTAGCAGGAATTGCAGAAAGTTTAGCTAATTATCATATGTATTTTGGTGATGCTAATTTGATTAATACCGAGATTGATAGATATTTGTCAGTGACAAAAGAAGATATCATGGCTGCCGCAAACAAGTATTTTAGTAAAGACAGCCGAGTAGTTTTATATTATTTACCTAAACCTACAGCAACACCTTAAATTTTGATTAATATGAAATTCAGAAATATATTATTATTTGGTGCATTGATTTTCTTAGTTCAATGTTCACCAAAGGTTGCTGAAACTATTCAGGAGCCTATAAAAGAGACGTCAGCACAAAGTTGGAGGTCTTCATCTCCAGCAGCTGGACCCGCAAGACAAGTTAATCTGGGCGATTATAATGTTTTTGAAATGGAAAATGGTCTGACTGTAATTGTAGTTGAGAACCATAAACTTCCAAGAGTATCTTATCAATTATCTTTAAAAAATAAGCCTGGTTCTGAAGGAGAGGAAATCGGTTTTAAAGGTATAGCAGGTGATTTATTTGGTAGAGGTACTAAGACTATGACTAAGTCAGATATCGATAAAAAAATCGATTATATTGGCGCAAGCTTTAGTACGTTCGCAACTGGAATGTTTGGAAGTAGTTTGACTAAGCATCAAGGCACATTATTAGACGTAATGTCAGATGTTTTGTTTAATGCCAGTTTTCCTAAAGATGAGTTTGATAAAATCATGACTCAAAGTTTATCAGGAATCCAAACAACCAAAACGGATCCTAATAGCATTGCCAGTAATGTAGCAGCTGTTGTTAATTATGGTGCTAATCATCCTTATGGAGAAGTGACAACTGAAGAAACTTTAAACAAAGTACAGTTGGCTACTTGTAAGAAATATATAAAGCAACATTTTAAACCTAATAACGCTTATCTCACAATTGTGGGTGACATAACGGTGGATCAAGCTAAATCTACAGCGCAAAATTATTTTGGAAAGTGGAAAAAAGGTAAAGCGCCATCTTATGATTATCCTATGCCTAAAAGACCTAACGGAACGAATGTACATGTTGCTAATAAAGACGGCGCAGTACAATCAGTGATCAGCGTGACTTATCCAGTAGATTTACAACCAGGAAGTCAAGAATCTTTGAATGGATCGGTGATGAATTCTATTCTTGGAGGTGGTGTGTTTTTAGGAAGATTGATGCAAAATCTTAGAGAAGATAAAGCCTTTACGTATGGTGCGAGATCTAGTTTAAGGTCTGACGATGTTATTGGTTCTTTCAATGCAGGCGCAAGTGTAAGAACAGAAGTTACAGACAGCTCTATCGTTGAATTTATTTATGAAATGAATAGAATTGCGACAGAACCAGTATCAGCAAAAGATCTAAGATTAGCTAAAAACTCAATGGCCGGAAGTTTTGCGAGAGGATTAGAATCACCTCAAACCTTAGCGAGGTATGCCCAAAATATTGTACGATATAATTTGCCAGAAGATCACTATGAAACTTATCTAGAAAGATTAGATGCTGTAAGCGTAGGAGATATTAAAGCTATTGCGACAAAATATGTTACTGCTGATAAAGCAAATATAGTAGTAGTGGGTAATAAGGATGAGATCTCAGAAAAACTCTTGAGATTTGACTCTGATGGGGAGATAGATTATTATGATGCTTTTGGCAAAAAGTTAGAGGCACCCACAATGGAAATCCCTGCTGGTATGACAGGTGCTACTGTAATATCTGATTACATAACAGCTTTAGGAGGAAAAGATAAGTTAATGGATCTAAAATCTATGGAGTACCATTATTCTATGAATGTGATGGGACAGGATGCTACAGTTGATATCTATCAGCAAAGTCCTAATAAAGTGGCTATGCGTATTGGAACTGAACAGATGGTCTTCCAAGAGCAGAAGTTTAATGGAACTAAAGCTTTTGCAGGTGGCATGGGCGGCGCTCAAACTGTTACTGAAGGTCCTCTTTTTGATCAATCTAAAGAAATGGCTAAGATGTTCAAGCAGTTGGATTATTTAGGTGATGGCTATATACTTGAATTGAAAGGCATTGAAAATGTTGATGGTGCAGACTCTTATAAAGTTATGGTCAAAGATCCAAATGGAGAAGAAAAGACGGAATTTTATAATGTGAAAACGAGTATGTTGATCAGAGAAGTACAAGTCCAAGAGGCAAATGGACAAACAATGACAATAACTCAAGATTTTGCTGATTACAAAGAGGTGGATGGCATACCATTTCCACATACGTTGACAACTATTGGCGCAATGCCAATGCCTATGGTTATGAAAGCCAGTTCGATCGTAGTAAATGGAAAAATAGATGCGGCAAAGTTTACGATAGAATAATAGACTTGTTTATCAAAATAAATGGAGGTCAGGCAATTGCTTGGCCTCTTTTTTTTATAAATTATTCAAATAAAATTAATAGGTTTCTAAATGTTTAAATAACTTGGAGAGATGAATACAACAGTAAGGCTTAAGCAAAGACCATATGGATATACTGATGATAATACATGGACAATAAATGAGGAGTCAATACCTTCATTATCTGACAATCAATTTCTTGTCAAAATCAATTATATCTCCTTAGATCCAGCCATGCGAGGTTGGATGGATGATGCACCTTCATATTTACCTCCTGTAAAAATAGGTGAAGTCATGCGAGCAGGCTGTACAGGAGAAGTTGTCGAAAGCAATAACTCTAAGTTTAAAGTTGGGGCAACTGTGACAGGTTGGTTTGGTGCGCAAGAATATGCTGTTTCGGATGGCGAAGGAGTGTATGATATTTCTGCATTTGGTGTGCCAGAAGAAAAATTTCTAGGGGTATTAGGTATGACTGGCTATACTGCTTTTTTTGGATTACTTGATGTAGGACAGCCTAAAGCGGGTGAAACATTAATGGTTTCTGCCAATTGTCTACGAGAGATATTCTGATTGGCGTTAGCAGTACTTAGTCTTTGTTGTGCTTGAGCTAGTTCTACTTCTGCCCGCAAAACATCAAACCTCGTCCCTAAACCAGCTTTTTCTAGCAGTTGGGCATCCTTAAGGGTTTGGCTGGCATCTTCTACCGATGCTTCTTCAATTTCTACTTGAGCATCAGCGTTTTGTAGACCGTAATAATCTCTGGAAGTTTCAAATTCGACTACTTCAATTGCCGTTTTCAAACCCAATTCACTAGAGCGCAATTGATTTTTCGCCGTCTCAATTTGCGCTCCTCTCGCACCACCGTTGTAAATGCTAAAACCCACAGTTAGACTGTTGTTGAAATTAAAACTAGCAGAGTCAGTATCAGTAAAGCGCGCTTCTGTATTTTCTCTGATTACGTCTTCTGAGACTCCAGGATTGTCTTCTATAGCTTCTTCAGTTAAAGAATCAATATTTTGTTCGATTGGGCTGTCTAAAAAAGCACTATTGCCATAGTTTAAATCGCTACCAAGATCTAAGGTAGGAAACCAAGCTGCCCTAGCTTCTCTCAAACCTGCTTCCGATCGCTCTACTTCAAGTTTTGCTTCTGCTACATCTGGATTATTGTTAAAAGATAAATCGAGCGCCTGTTCTAAGGTAATCGGCTTCTCCATATTGACATTAACTTTATCTACCTGTGTCGGTAAAGACAGCGGATCTTCATCTGGGTTAAGTTCTTCGGTACTCTCAATTGGTGTCTGGGCAGATCGGA
>ENA-ORXM01000880-ORXM01000880.1-marine-metagenome-genome-assembly--contig:-NODE-880-length-46399-cov-9.798692_pt1 | contig 46399 bp, 47 predicted proteins | sample MGYA00237867_ERZ511480 | MGnify/ENA primary metagenome ERZ511480 (study PRJEB26309, sample SAMN06266103) | marine metagenome | isolation source: Algal blade | place: United Kingdom:Sidmouth, United...
TCATAGATGATGACGGCCAAGGTTTTGACCCGTCTATATTGGGCCGTTTGGGGCAACCTTATGTCAGCCGGCGTCAACAGCCAAAACAAGTTGATGAACTCGCCGGAGGCTTAGGCCTTGGTGTTTTTATCGCCACAACGCTCATTGAGCGCACAGGCGGTAAGGTCACATTTAGTAAATCCCCTCAAGGAGGTGCCCGCGTGAAGCTGGTCTGGTCCCGCAAAAATGCAGGGCTCTTAATCTAGATTCCAAGCTAAACCTTCCCCACATACGTATTAAGTGGTAAGGATAGAATTATGACAGATTATAATATACCCGAAGATAATACATTACTCGTGCTAGATGATGACGGGCCTTTTCGTAATCGACTAGGGCGCGCGCTAGAACACCGCGGCTTTTCCGTCACGCTGGTCGAAACCGTGACTGAAGCTAAAGCCGTTGCAACGGCCAATCCGCCTGCCTTTGCGGTTCTGGATATGCGGCTTGAGGATGGTAATGGTTTGGACGTCATTGACAAGCTGCACGAGACGCGTCCGGACTGTAAAATGGTGATGCTGACAGGTTATGGAAATCTGGCCACAGCCGTTTCTGCTGTCAAACGCGGCGCGGTAGATTATCTCGCAAAACCTGCTGATGCTGATGATGTATGCAAAGCGCTCTTGGCGGATAAAGGCCAACCTGAGCCACCTGAAAACCCTATGTCCGCGGACCGCGTGCGCTGGGAACATATTCAGCGTGTTTATGAGCTGTGCGGAAAAAATGTCTCCGAGACAGCCCGACGGCTAAATATGCACCGCAGAACACTGCAGCGCATATTAGCCAAACGGGCCCCTCGATAGCTCTTATTATGCTAGACAATTATCATATATGCTTGCCTTGGAGCCTTTGACAGGCGTCTTATTCTAAGTGATAACGCCCTAAAACATTTTAGGGGAATATCATGCGTCATCTTACGTGCCTAAGCCTATTGGCTTTGGGAGTTGTGGCTTGTGGGCAAGCGGATACTGCGGCAGACAAAACCGTAGATACCGTAAAATCAACGGCGGACACCGCAAAGCGCACAGCAGGTTATAGCGCCGATAAGAATGTTTATTTTGGCGATTTGCATATCCATACGAAAAATAGTTTTGATGCCTATATTTTTAATGTTCGCTCAACGCCGGATGATGTTTACCGTTTTGCCAAGGGCGAAACAGTTCGCCATCCCGCAGGATTTGACATCACAATTGGCGGAGATCCGCTAGACTTTGTCGCGGCAACAGATCACGGCGCTTATATGGGCATTTTGCCGGCCATGAATAATCCTGACAGTCCCCTGTCAAAACTGGACATGGCCCAAGAGATGTTTGGCACAGACCCCGAGCTTATCGTGAAAGCCTTTAATAAAATTGGCGGCTCTGTGCGGAGCGGCGAGCCCTTCCCTGAAGCCTATGACCGCGAACTTATCGACAGCACATGGCAGGACGCCGTGGCAGCAGCAGATAAACATTACACACCCGGAAAACTCACAACCTTTGCCGCCTATGAATATACATCTGTCGATGGTCGCGGGCGCGAGGATGAAGGCTTTGCTGGCGGGAATCTTCACCGCAATGTTGTCTTCGAAGATGCTGCGCCCAAACGTTTATTCTCAACGCTGGACTCAACTAATCCTGAAGAGCTTTGGGACTGGATGGACGGGGAACGCACATCAGGCAGAGACGTCTTAGCCATTCCGCATAACTCCAATGTCTCTGATGGTAAAATGTTTGCCATGACAAAATATAATGGCGGCGCATTAGACGCGGCCTATTCCAAACAGCGCATCATCAATGAACCCATCGTTGAAATGACCCAAGTTAAAGGTACGTCAGAAACCCACCCCTCATTATCCCCTAATGATGAATGGGCGGATTTTGAAATTTACGAGAAACTGCTCGCTTCTAATGTAACCTCTAAAATCAACGGCAGTTATATTCGCGAAACACTCGCAAATGGACTAATGCTCGAAGATACAACAGGGACGAACCCCTTCAAATTCGGATTAATCGGCAGCTCTGACAGCCATGTGGCAGGCGGCGCTTATGATGAAAAAGATTATTGGTCTAAGGTCGGCATTATTGATGCCACGCCAGAAGCCCGCGGATCTGTTCCGCCAGGCGGCGCGAAAACATGGGAAGGCGTCAAGCGAGACGAAAATTCCGAGAACTGGTTCTCCAAATGGGGCGCGTCAGGTCTCGCCGCCGTTTGGGCCGAAGAAAATACGCGCGAGGCTATTTTTGGCGGGATGCGTTCCAAGGAAACCTACGCCACATCAGGGCCGCGCATTAAACTACGTCTCTTCGGTGGATATGATTACAGACCCCAAATGCTAAATCAGACCGATATGATTTCAAAAGCCTATGAGAGCGGCGTGCCTATGGGCGGCGACTTGAGCGCGTCAGAGACAGCGCCAAGCTTTCTCGTTTGGGCGATGCGGGACCCGCGCAATGCACCGCTCCAGCGCCTGCAGATGATCAAGGTCTGGCACGCAGACGGCAAGGCTCAAGAAAAGCTCTACGACATTGCCTGCTCTGATGGGTTGACGGTTGACCCTGAAACCCAGCGCTGCCCTGATAATGGCGCGAGCGTGAATTTAGAGGATTGCTCAATCTCAACGGATAGCGGCGCGCCTGAGCTTAAAACACTCTGGCAGGACCCTGACTTTAACTCAGACATAGACGCGGCCTATTATGTGCGCGTGCTTGAAAACCCAAGCTGCCGCTGGAGCACATGGGATGCGCTTAAGGCCGGTGTTGAACGCGCGCCTGACTTGCCCCCAACTTTACAAGAACGTGCCTATAGCTCTGCCATATGGTATAATGCTAATTAGGGCCTATGACGAAACTCACCCGCGAACCTCTTGTTCATTTTATTATTCTAGGCGCCCTGCTTTTTGCAGGGCATATGCTGTGGCAGCGACACGTCACGAAAGCGGACTACACAATTACTGTGACCGCCGAAGAGATGGAGCGCCAAGCTCTGATTTTTGCTGGCGAGAACCGCCGACAGCCTACGGATGAAGATTTAAAAGCCCTGCTTTTCTCTCACATCGAAGAAGAAGTTCTTATGCGAGAAGCTCAGAATTTAGGCCTAGGTGAGGACGATACAATCATCCGCCGCCGCTTGGCCCAAAAAATGCGGTTTATCATTGAGGATGTTGACGCCCCTGATTTACCTGGTGATGCGGATTTAAAAGCCTGGTTCCAAACCAATTTAGATAAATTTATCTCCCCTGAAAAACGCAGCTTTTCACATATCTATCTTAGCCCTGAAGAACATGGGGACGCGCTTGAAAAAACAGCGCTCAATACACTATCTCAAATTCTCTTACGAAATCCTCCTGCCGACTGGAAAAGCTTAGGCGACCCTTTCATGTTAAAGCGCGAGTTTAAAAATTTAAGCGCCGTTGATATCACTCGCCTCTTTGGTCCTGACTTTGCCAAGAGTATTTTTTCTGCCCAAGGTGCAAACTGGCAGGGCCCTGTGCAAAGCGCTTTTGGCGTGCATTTAATTAAAATTGATAATGTCACGCCAAAATTAACGCCTGCTTTTGAAGATATTCGCGGTGAGGTTCAGACCGATTGGAGTGAGCAAGCCCAACGCGCCGCTAATCAGGAAGCTCTCAAAGACCTCATCCAAAAATATAAAGTCGATGTGCTCGATGAGACCGAAAATACGATAGCTAAATAATGCGGCTTATTCTCGGCATATGTTTTTGGCTATTCTTATGCCTGTCCGCCTCAGCGCATGAAGTGCGTCCAGCCTATCTCAAACTTACCGAAATAAGTGCGTCCGAGTTTGCGGTGACGTGGAAGCAGCCCGTCCTTGATGGCCGGCGCTTAAAGATAAAACCTACATTCCCTAAAGGGTGTAGCCAGACGCCCCCGGTGGTCAGCCGCAAAGGCGTCACTATTATCGAACGCTCCGTGCTAAGCTGTCCTCTGACATCGGGCGAGATTACGCTCAGCGGATTAGAGCGCACTTTGACGGATGTTTTTACAGAATTAAATTATCTCTCGGGCGAGACCCACATGGCTGTGATTAAACCGACCAACCCGACGATGGTTCTGGGCGGCGCATCTGAGTCTGCGGCCAAACACTATCTCTGGATTGGCGTTGAGCATATTATTTATGGCTGGGATCATCTTCTCTTTGTTATCGGCTTGACCTTATTAGTCGCGAGGCGCCAAATTCTGGGAGTCGCGACGGCCTTTACGCTCGCCCATAGTATTACCTTGGTCTTGGCCGCTTACGGCCTGATTTCTATTCCGATACGCCCTGTGGAAATCCTGATTGCCGCAAGTATTGTGCTACTCGGCATCGAAGTCCTCAGGAAACGAGAAGGCCATAAGAGCTTGGCGAGTGAGCGGCCTTATCTGATTAGTTTTGCCATAGGCTTAATACATGGCTGCGGCTTTGCCAGCGCACTGTCAGAAATAGGTCTGCCCGATGGTACAGAACTACTCGCCTTATTACTGTTCAATATCGGCGTAGAATTGGGACAATTTGCGATTATCGGCCTGACAATTATCGCGCTTATGGCAATAGCCAAAATCGGGACAAAGGCTCTCCGAAGGACGGAAACCTTTTTGACTTACGGGCTGAGTTCCATCGCTATGTTTTGGGTCATACAGCGCATGTCGGATTACATCATTTAGTCGGCTGACAATCCGCGCATATTATATCATGCGCCGTGTAAGCTTGTTCATAAGTGTTAACGCGCTCTGCCAAAATGTTCATTTTCTATTCAACGCAGTCAATTAAGTTACACACCTTGTTCTGCCAAAGGCACCCCCGCCTAAAGCGAGCAAGGGCCAGATAGAGCCTTCCTCTTGGGACGCTCTATCTGGTTTTTTAGTTTTAATGCGCCTAATTAAGCTTCCCCTTAGGCTCCTCAGATGCATCCGCCTTTTCAGGATCGGCAGCAAATGGCTTCAATTCTTCTGCTGTTAGCAACCCATCGGCATTATAATCTTTTGTATTAAAATGATCATCATAAGTCCCCGCCAGTTTTATAGACGAGTAGTCAGGGTCTCCAGCATCTGATGTCATGACAACAAAAGATACAAATTCATCGCGGTCAAGCGCGCCGTCCGCGTCGATATCAGCTGATGTGAAAATATCTACTTGCTTAATTACCGGATCTGGACGTGCGTCCATTGTTTCATTTTGTGCAAATCCCGCTGTAGATGCAGCGAGTACAAAAGCCGTTGCGGCCATGGTTAGGTGTGTTGATTTAGGCATGAGGTCTCTCCTATTTTCATGCGGCCATCCCAGCTAAGCGGTAAGGTGCCGCGTAGCTGTCTATACGGCAAGTGACAGAAAATTTAGGGAATGGACGGACAATATCGGCCCTCTTTGCGCCATAATAAGGGTTAACCTCCGTATGGGCTTCAGATTTTTAGCGTCCTATTTTCGCCGCTTTTTCGTAAGCTACAAGAAAGGCTACATTAAATCCGACGATTTTGGCCATGACTAGGACGCCATAGGCAACTCACATCACAAAATGGATTAGTTTAGTGATTTATCCGGGCGGTCAATTTTCATCACCGTCTCTCGCCCTGCCAGCGTCATCTGGTCTTTGATAAAGACAATAGGGTCAAGCGAGGCTTGAGCGTCAGCGCGCAAAGAAATTACGGCATTCGGTTTTTCGGCCATGAGGCGTTCCACACGCGACGCAACAGCCGACAATTCCGCCGCTTCATTATCAACACTGATCGCATTTTTGGCATCGACATAGATAGAAATAGCTGGAATCGGTGGGGCTGGTGTTTGAATGTCGGGCGGAGGCGGCGTAAAATCCAGTCCCTGCTCGTCCAAAAATGTGGCTGTCACGATAAAGAATATCAGCATAATAAAAACGATATCGAGCATAGGCGTCATATCAACCTCAGCCTCATCGGCGCGGCGGGCCTTGCGTGAGCGTGTGAATGACATTGCTTTCCTCCCAATTGATTATGAAGGAAATGTAACGTAATTACATTGCATAGTCAAGATTTAATACAATTCTAATGCCGGACTCAGATAATCTTAAACCTTATCGGCTAATGCAAAATGAGATTTATTAGGGGATGACCATGACATATTTAAAAATCATACTGCCGGCCATTATTCTGACGGGCTGCTCTGTAGGCTCAAATAATTTCGGCCATCATTCGCAACATGGCGAGCATCACGGGCAAAACCAGTCCAGCGCCTATGCACAGACTTGCCAAGCATCAGCCTGTGTCTCGGGTTATTCCGTTAGCGAGTCGGGTTATTCAAGTGGGTTAGACCCTTACAGCAATCACGGCTATCAAGGCGAAGCTTATCAGGATCAAAGCTATAGTGCGCCGCAGCACCCCTCGCCTTACGCTTATGGCAGCCAAGCTGGTTATCATGACGTGACTTATCACGAAGCTCATGGCGCTCATAGCGGCTATGATCAGACTGGTTATAATCGCGGTGGTTATAATCAGGGCGGATACGGCCAGGTTCCAGAATTACGCGGTGCTAGTGGCCCTGCAAAACGCGCATATTTATACGGCACATTAGGCACGACTATGTATGATGTGGACGCTGATATCTTCGGCGTTCAAGGACGTGTCGGCTATCAAACTGCAAGTATAATCGGTGCTGAACTGGAAGGCTTTACAGGCTTGAGCAAAGAAAAAGACACTGCTGGCGGCCTAACAGCCAAAGTTGATGTTGATTATACCGTCGGCGCATTTGGTGTGCTGCGTTCGAACCTCACCCCGCGCTGGTCTATTCATGGCCGCGCAGGTTATCATGTCACAGAGCTTTCGGGTGAATTGTCAGATGGCGTTACATCTGTTGATGTGGATATTGAGCAGCAGGACGGCTTTGCTTATGGCGTCGGTACAGAATATTCTCTCTCGCAACGCGACTTCATCCGCGCAGATTATACGCGGTATGAGCAAGACTTTGGCACAAATGATTCAGTCTCCATCGCTTACGGACGTAAGTTTTAACCGAAAGTCTAACGTGTCCGCCTGTAAAAATCAGGCGGTTTTCTTTCCAGCCATTTAATGAAGGCCGCCATATCAGGGTGGTCTTTCAACGCCTCTATTGTGCCGAGTTTGGCAAGTTCGGTGCGCGTGAAAACTTTATGGATTTTGCGGTGACATATCGGATGGACTGAAACGGTTTCCGTCCCGCCTTTGGATTTTGGAATGATGTGATGCTTCTCGCGCTTCTTCCCAAGCGGGCGCTCACAAAGTGGGCAGATATTATCCCGCATCAATTGAATGTGCTAAAACGCGGCTGACATAAGTCAGGTCTTCACCGCTCTCTGCCGTCCACTGATTAAACGCCTCCTGTACCGTTTGTTTGGCACGTTTGCCTGTTGCGGGCTTATCAATAACGCCCGCGTGAATGAGTGCAGCGGTCACATCATTTGAGAGGATAAAGCTTGGCACGCCCGAAAACCGCAACGCATAGCTCGCTGTATTCGTGCCCAAGTGAGAGCCATGCTTTTGCAGGTAGGTCAAAAGCCCCACATAATCATCGCTGGGCCAGCCGCGAATGAATGTGTCGGCGTTTCCGGCCTCATTAGCCATGTCAATGATCATGCGCGCATTTGGCGCGACCGTTTTGATTTTCACAGGATTACGGACAATGGCTTTGTCCGCCGTCAGCCGCTCCATATCATCCATATCAATCTCGGCACATTTGCGCGGATTGAAACCCCAGAACGCCGCTTCAAATCCATCCCATTTATTCTCAACAACTTTCCAATTAAAACCTGATTGAAAAATACGTTTACTGAATTCTGACAGCCACCGATCATCAGATTTAGGATTGGAATCGATATCCACATTTGACCCGACATAGCGATTGGCCACTTTTGCTCGCAAAGCCTCTTCCCCGCCATGACGGTTAGCCGCGCGGTGGAATATCGTCTCAAACTTTTCCATCTCTCACTCCGTCAAATACTCAACCAACGCTAGAGCCTCTTCGCTTGTCCAGTCAACTTCGCCGGGGATACGGGCAATTTCGCGGCCTTGCTTGTTGTAGAAAACACTGGTCGGCAGGCCAGGTAGATTTAGCTTCGCGCTCACGCCATAGCTGCTGTCATGCCAGAGCGGTAAATTCGCGATGCCATTTTTAACAAACCAACCTTGGGCTTCTTCTGCGGTGCGGTCTAGGCTTATCGTGACAACCTCAAAATCATCGCCTTCATGTGAGGATTGTAGCGCATCTAGCATCGGCATTTCCGCGATACAGGGCGCGCACCATGTCGCCCAGATATTCACGAGAATGACTTTGCCTTTGTAATCCGACAGACGCATCTCTTCGCCGTCCGGGTCTTTAAAAACCATTGTCGGCTGAACAGGCGGGCTTTCTAAAGCCGTCAATTTTTTAAGGCTGTCTTTAGCAAATAGCTCTAAGCCCGTCTTGGGTTGGCTGCAGGATTGCACAACCACCAGAAAAACGGCTACAAGCCCAGCGACAAGCATCAGGCGGATGGCATTAGCCACGCTAAAGAAAGACGGAACAGACATGGCCAAAAGACCTAGCAAGAAACCTTCCAAAGGCCAACAGATGTGGGGCGGACGTTTCAACGCATCCCCTGGCGAGCTCATGCAAGCCATCAACGTTTCAATTGATTTTGATAAGCGCCTCGCGGCCCAAGACATTCGCGGCTCCAAAGCTCATTCCGCTATGCTGGCCGAACAAGGCATTATTACCAAAAAAGATATGAAGGCTATTCACAAGGGTTTGCGCGCAATCGAAAAAGAAATCGCCAACGGTACTTTCCCTTTTTCGCATGACCTCGAAGACATTCACCTCAATATTGAAAGCCGCCTGAAAGATTTGATCGGCGAAGCGGCAGGGCGGCTCCATACGGGGCGCTCGCGTAATGACCAAGTCGCCACAGATTTTCGTCTTTGGGTGCGCGATAATCTCGACCAATTTGACGCCCAGCTTGAGAAGCTCATGCGTGCCTTATTGGAAAAAGCAGCAGAAAATACAGATACAATCATGCCGGGCTTCACGCATTTACAATCCGCGCAGCCTGTGACCTTTGGCCATCATATGCTGGCTTACCTTGAAATGTTTGCCCGTGATCGCGCGCGCTTTAAGGACTGCCGCAACCGTATGAATGAGAGCCCCCTTGGGGCCGCCGCCCTAGCTGGGACGCCCTATCCCATTGACCGCAAAGCCACAGCCAAAGAGCTCGGCTTTGCACGGCCTATGGCCAATTCACTAGACGCAGTATCCGCGCGGGACTTTGCCCTCGAAGCTCTCTCTGCGGCGAGCATTTGCGCGACCCATCTCTCGCGCCTGTCTGAGGAAATCGTCATTTGGACGAGCGCACAATTCCAATTTATCAAATTAACTGACGCCTTCACTACGGGTAGCTCCATCATGCCGCAAAAACGAAACCCCGATGCGGCGGAACTTATCCGTGCTAAAGTCGGGCGGATTATGGGGGCATTGACCAGCTTGACCATCGTCATGAAAGGTCTGCCCCTCGCCTATTCCAAAGATATGCAAGAAGATAAAGAACCTGTCTTTGACGCCTTTGACGCGCTCGATTTAGGCCTCGCCGCCATGGCCGGTATGGTCACGGATATGCAGCCTAATAAGGAGCGCTTAGCCGAAGCCGCAGGCGCGGCCTATTCCACCGCCACAGACCTCGCCGATTGGTTAGTGCGTAAATTAAATATGCCCTTCCGCAACGCCCATCACGTCACTGGCACGATTGTCGCTATGGCGGAAAAACAAGGCGTGACACTGGATGCCTTGGCGCTTGAGGATATGCAAAAGGTCGAGCCGAAAATTACGAAAGATGTGTATTCAGTCTTGAGCCCGCTCGCGAGCGCCAGAAGCCGTGTGAGTTATGGGGGCACAGCGCCGAGGGAAGTTAGGAAGCAGGTTAAGCGGTGGCAAAAGGTATTAAAGATGTAGGCTGCACTTAGCTAAAACATCTAATGTAAGCTTTTATTCACCCGTCTTCCCCAAGCCGTCATTCCGACACAATGCGCAGCATTGACGGAACCCATGCCTTAATATCTCGCCTAAATATAGTTTCCCGATAGGGTAGATATCTAGACATGGGTACCGTCACGACTGCGTCGTGTGGCGGTATGACGAGAGTGGAAAGATTACAAAAGGACTAAACCCCTGCCACGTAGACGCGCTTCCCTGTCGAATAAGCAATCATCATAACGGATCTGATATCGCCTACTTCTAACTGTTTCCATACTTGGCCAATTCGTTGCTCTATAACGCCCTCCAAAAGATGGATGGTTTCTGTGCAATTCATATGGTGATGTAGTTCCGATGTGACGCCTTGTCCGACCGTCATTTTGGCAAGACTTAAACCTGCTTGAGAGTTGATGGTATCTTCAATCAACCATTCCATCGTCACATCGCCATCAGCCATTGGAGCTATTTAGTTTCTCTAACCGCGCTTCAAGCTCCGTCATAATAAAAGCCCGCTGCACGTTACTATAACGCGTCCACATGGCAATTTCTTCGCGCGATCGGCCACAGCCTTTGCAGAGGCTTTGCTCTAAATCCAGCTCACAGATGAGTTTGCAGGGGCTCTGGATTTGCGGCGCCGTATTCAGGCTCATGGAGCGTTCCACCCACGATCTGTCATTAAATAAGTCGCGAAACTGGCGAGCCAATGACTGCCGGAATAATGCTCATCACTGACAGCGGCGACGCCTGTGTCGGCGTGGATTTTAGCCGCCGCGACAAGCGCCCCTTTGCGAGCATCGCCTTCAGGCAAGGCGCGGGCGATATTATAAAGGTTCCAGGCGCGGGAGCTGTTCACCCCGTCCAGATGGACAAGCTTGCCGTCACTAGCATCTTTGACGATGCCCGGTGCGAGCCAGTCACCTGAGCCATCCGTCGGGATAGTCGGCATAAATTCTGTCAGCCACGCTGAGAACTCGGACGTGCTCATCATACGGCGCATAAGGTCAGCTTCCATGAGGCATGGCGAGAGGAAATCTTCGCCGCTGGGTTCATAAGCGAGCGGGCAGTTTTTATCACCCATGTGAAAGGCTTTGGACCGAGAAATAATTAATTGTTCCATTTCCGTATCACCCGCCACGCGTGCCCAATCGAGCATGAGGCCAAAGGCAAAGGCGCTTTGATTATGGGTACCAAGACGAATGGGATAGGCGAGTTTAGGGAGCCACGCTTTTAGGGCCTGGGCAATATCTCTTTCCAAAGGCTCTAATATCTCTAGCCATTGCTTCGCCTGAAGGTCATCCCACTCTCTTAATTCCGCCGTTAATTGCAGGTACCACGCCAAGCCATAGGGCCGTTCCCATGAGCCTGCGGCGGGGCGATTATAATTAGCGACCTCCCCCGCAATATTCTCCGCCGTGAAGCTTTGATTTAATTTAGCAATCGCTTCATCCCGCCACTCCGCATCCTTCGGGCCAACGCGTAAGAGACGGACGAGCAGCCAATGTCCATGCACAGAGCTGTGCCAATCAAAACAGCCGTAAAAGGCGGGGAATAATTCTTTAGGCGTTCCAATCTCTTCGGCCGTATCGGTGGTGCGTGAGATCTTATTGGGAAATTCCTGATGCACACAGGTGAGCGCTAAAGCGGAAAAACGATCGGCGAGCTCGGGCGCAATCGTAGTTGGGTATTCCAATGACGCGCTTTGCGTTACCGCCGTCTTCACCTCAGTTGTTAAGGGATCAGCACTTGCCGCATCTTGTCCCCCGCAAGCTTGCAGGGCGATAAGGCATAAGGGCAGACAGGCAAATTTAAAATATCTCATAAGGCGGCATAACCCGCCCTAAGGAAAAACAAAAGCAAAATGAAAAACTACTCTTCGGGGGTCTCGCCGTCTTCATCTTCTGAACAGCCTACAAATTTTGCCAGAGTTTTGGGCTTTGGCACGGGCGTCAAATTGTAAGAGCCGCCCATGACTTTCAGACCGTCGCCGCCCAAATCTTCAATGTCTTCAACCTTAATCATCGCCGTTTTGCAGAAGGTTTCATGCGTTAGGCCTGCAACAACCTCTTGGCCTTTCATCGCGCTATATTGGGGCACTCTATCCTCGGCGTCATATTCAATCATCACATAGGTGAGTTTGGGCACCATCATACGCATTGGGCCTGGTACCATTTTTTTGTAATGAGACTTGCCATCCTTCAGTCCTTCTTTCAGGCTTGCCATGTCGTGATAACCGGTGTTTTCGAGAAAATGGACATCATTATTGATACTGAAATTGATACCTTCCCCGCGCGGCGTGCCGGCGCGAGACGGGTCATCGGAACAAAGCTCAACCTCTTCGGATGCAGATCCAATCTTTATAAAATCAGGGACATTTCCATCAGGCTCTAATGTAAAATTATCTTCAACACCATTATTGCGCATAAAAATACGATCGGGCAAAGCCCCGCCATCCTTTACCTCAAATTTCGCGGCAAACATCATATCAACGGTATCGCGTTTATCAACGTCTAGGCCCTGAAATTTAGACACAAATTTCGCGATGCTCTTGGCCGGGAAGCAATTGATACGCTCACGCAATTGAGGCGCTTCATCTTTATCATCCGCAAAGGCAGCTGTGCTTATCAGCGGCGTAATTAAAAGAGTAGCAAAGACCATAGCGCCAATTTTCATGTTTCATCCTCAACATCTTGGCCAAAGCCAAATTTCTTCATTGTCTTAACACTGACCGTGGGCTGCAAATGATAATCCCCGCCTTTGATAATAAGTGCGCTCGCGCCCATATCTTCCAAATCGTCACAGGAAATAACGAACATTTCTTTATAAAGCTCAGGCGTCAGAGAAACCTCTTCCTCGCCGACTTGCGCGAAAATTTGGGCGCCGGTTCGGCGCATATCATCATATTTAATCGCGAGGTAATCCGTATCCGGCATGAACATGCGGGCCACAGACGGGATCATCTTTTTATAAAAGCTTTTCCCGTCTTTAGTGCCCTCAATCAGCTCTGACATATCATGACGACCCGAATTATTATGAAAGAGCGGCGACAGTCCCATTTCAAAATATAATCCCTCATCATATTCGGGACGGTCCGCGCGAGTCTTATCCGCTACGCAAACATCACTGTCAGGGTAAGCAAAAGCCTGTTCCAAAAAGGTCGGAGTTAGGCCGGAAGGCTTTTCGACAGCTATGTTGATTTTGGCGTCTTCTGTTTGAAGGTAAAATTCTTCAGGCCACGCGCCGCCGTCCTTGATGAGAAATTTAGGATTGATATCAACGTCCACCACATCACGGCGGCTGTCTTTAACCTCTTTCAAATTATTGACAATTTTTGACACATCCTTTGCCGGGAAACAAAAGACTTCGCCCCGCAATTTATCCGCTGCCAGTGCGGAGCTTGGTAGAGCGCTCAGCGCAATCATAAGGGTCATTAGTGTTTTAGTCATGGAAATCCTCAGCTCTAAAGACTGTAAGCCAAAAACAACGCTTCAGCTCCAGTGAAACTTTGGTCATTTTACACGCATGGTGACTCGACGCGAGGCCGAAGCTCACCTAAAAGACATTGTAATATTCGGAGACTCACATGAAACGCCGCACACATTTTCAGCCCCTTATCGCCGCTAGCCTTGTTGCAGCTTTTGCGCTTTCTGCCTGCGGAATTCGCGGGGAGCTTAAAACACCGCCGCCTCTATGGGGTGACGACACACGCACGGCCGAGCAAAAAGCTGAGGCCGCAAAAAAAGGGCAAACGAGTAGCGGTATTCTTATCGAAGCGCCCGAACCCGTCGAATAATACTACATGCGCCATTTTGAATTTAAAAACGGCGAAATGTTTGCCGAGGATGTCGCTTTGCGCGATATCGCTAAAGAGGTCGGCACGCCGTGCTATGTCTATTCGACAGCGACTTTTGAGCGGCACTATAATGTTTTCGCTAATAGCTTTGAAGGTATAGAGGCTCTTGTCGCCTATTCAGTGAAAGCCAATTCCAACATTGGGATATTGGCGACACTCGCCAAGCTTGGCGCGGGGGCAGATGTCGTCAGCGGCGGCGAATTACAGCGCGCCCTCACCGCAGGCATTCCCCCGCGTAAAATCGTCTTCTCAGGTGTCGGCAAAACCGCTGATGAAATGCGTTTGGCGCTGACAGCAGGCATTCGCGTCTTTAATGTCGAGAGCCTGCCCGAGCTTTATGTGCTCAACAGCGTCGCAGCAGAGCTTGGCAAAACAGCACCCATCGCCTTTAGGGTCAATCCTGATGTGACGGCGGGCGGGCATGAAAAAATCAGCACAGGCAAAAAAGAAAACAAGTTCGGAATTGGATGGAGCCAAGCCGAGCGCGCCTATGCCGAAGCCGCCGCGCTGCAGCATATCGAAATTGTCGGTGTGGATGTTCATATCGGCAGCCAGATTGATGACTTGGCCCCCTTTGAAAAAGCGATCAAGAAGGTCGGAGAGCTTATTATCCGCCTGCGCGCTAATGGACACACAATTCGCAGTTTTGATATTGGCGGCGGCTTGGGTATTCCTTATGGCGACAATTCCATCACACCCCCGCCGCCGGATCAATATGGGGCTATGGTCAAACGCCTGACCGCGGATATGGATGTTGAAATGATATTTGAACCGGGACGTATGATTTCCGGTAATGCTGGCATTTTGCTGTCGAAAGTTCTCTATGTGAAAGACGGCGAAGACCGTAAATTTCTTATTGTTGATGCGGCGATGAATGATTTGCTCCGCCCAGCGCTTTATGACGCCTATCACGAGATTGAACCCGTCAAAGCGCCCGGCGCGGCCTATGACGAAGTGACTTATGATGTTGTCGGTCCTATTTGCGAAAGCGGTGATACTTTTACTAAGTCGCGCGACTTGCCTGAAATGAAAGCTGATGATCTGCTGGTCATGCATTCCACAGGCGCTTATGGGGCCTCGCAATCTAGCCAATATAATACACGGCCTCTCATTCCTGAAGTGCTGGTCAAAGGCGATAAGTATGAGGTTATTCGCGAACGCCCGAGCATTGAGGATATTCTTAAAACAGAACGCCTGCCGAGCTGGCTGTAATTGCCGCAGTTAACTACTGAAATTTAACAAGACAGACAGACTCACGGCGTTATAGTTATTAAATGTCGCAAACTCCCGACACATCTTCGCTTTTAAAACGCACGGCCGGTTATGTCCGCTGGGCGCAAGCCTCTCTCTATTGGGAGCGCTATGCCCCTGTCTTTGCATTAGCCGCCGCCATCGTAATTGTGTTTCTTATCGGAGCTTTTAGCGGTATTTGGGAACGCATCGGCGATCCATGGCGGCTGATTGTTTTAGCGGTCGCGATTTTCTTCCTAATTAAGGCGGCGCTCGCCGCGCACAAAAAGACCAGACCCAATCTGTCCGAAGCCCGCCGCCGTGTCGAAACAGATTCAAATATTGCTCACCGTCCGCTAGATGTGCTTGAAGACAGCCCGGCTTTGAGCAAAGAGGCGTGGCCTGCCCATTATCAAAAAGCCCAAAAAGATGCCGAGGCGTTGCGTCCGGCTCGATGGCGTCATGCGCTTAAACCGATTGACCCTTACTATCTACGCTTTGTGCTCCCTTGTGCATTGGGCCTCGCCATGATGGTCGGATTTGGCGATAATTATGAGCGCCTGCGCCGCTCTCTCTCGCCGACATGGCAGAGCGCTATCAATCCCGCCGATGTGACTTATGAAGCTTGGATTGACCCGCCGGAATATACAGGCCGTCCGCCGCTTTATTTCAAAGATAAAACTAAAATTGACGTGCCGACGGGGTCTGAACTTGTTGCCCGCATCTCAGGTATCAAAGATGCGCCGCGATTAAAGCTGGGCCGTAAATATTTAAAACTTAAACGCCTCGGTCCGAAGAGTTTTGAAGCCCGCACAATTTTAAAAGACAAAAGCACCGCGCGGTGGCGTATCGGGACACAAGAAAAGAAATGGGTTCTAAATGTTCTGCCCGACACAGAGCCCTATGTCGTCTTCGAAGATCTGCCCAAAGCTGATAAACGCGACCGCCTCGCCTTTACATATAGTTTTGAAGATGATTACGGCATTGAGACGTTTGAGCTAAAAATGCGGCTTATGACTGAAGACTCATCCGAAGCGGCTAAATCCTCTACCGTCACTGTTCCTTTATCCTCAAGCTCCGTCAAACGCGCTGAAGACGCAGATGCCGCGCTTGACCTGACAAAACATGAATGGGCCGGACGTAAAGTGGCGGGTGTCCTTGTTGTAACAGATGGCATGGGACAAATTGATGAGAGCCAAGAGAGCTTTTTTATAGTGCCAGATAAGATATTTGTAGAGCCAATGGCCAAAGCCATTATCGAACAGCGTAATTTAGTCATTGCCGGAAGCGGCGACTATGCGCCTGAGCCAGAGAATTACGATTATCGTAACGCCCCTTATTTTGATACTTATGAGCCCGAATTTCGTATGAACCGCGCGCCAGCCCAGATACAACGCGCCGCCATACTTATCGATGCTCTCACAGATAGGCCTGCAGGCATATTCTCTGACCCGGCGATTTTCATGGGGCTGAAAAATGTTCATGGACGTCTGCGCTATGGGCGCAAAGCCTCTGACCTGCGCGGCATTCCTGAAGATTTGTGGCGCATTGCTATTCGCGCTGAATTTGGTGTTTTGGGGACGGCACTGGAAGAAATGCGCGAAGCCAAAGAAGCGCTGCAAGACGGCATGGCAAGGCGTGCGCCTGAGCGCGAAATTGACACGCTATTTGACCGCTATGACCAAGCTGTTGAGCGCTATATGGAAGAGCTGCGCCGCAAAGCCATCGAAGATGGTAATATCGCCGATGCAGAAGGCGGCGGCGGTGGCGGTGGACGCAATGCCGACGAAATTGAAGAACTCCTCAAAGCGATAGAAGAAGCCAATAAAGCTGGCGATACAGAAGGCGCGCGTAAAGCTTTAGCGCGTTTGGCTGAACTTTTGGAAAATATGGAAATGCAGCTCACACGCGGCGGTAGCGGCGAAGGCGAAGACAGCATGGCCGGAGAAATGAGTGAAGAGATGAAAGAGTCTCTGGAAGACCTCGCCGATCTCTTGGGCGACCAACGCGAATTACAGGACGAAACCCGACAAGCCGAAAATGAAGCCCAACAGGACGACGAAGGCGCAGAGAGCGGCGACGGCGAAGACGGCGAGCAAAGCGGCCAGCAAGAAGGCGGTCAACAAGCCGGCGGCCAAGAGGGCGAAAGCTCTTCTGGTCAAGGCGGGAGTCAACAAGGCGAAGGCGCGCTCAGCCCCGGCGAACTTGCCGCGCGGCAAGGCGCGCTACAGGAAGCCTTAGACGCGCTTGAAGGCGCCCTGCCCGAAGAAGGAGACGGAACGGGTAGCAGCGATGGCGAAGAGCAAGACGGGTCTGGCTTTGGTGAAGAAGAAGGCGAAGAGGGCCGCGGCGGTGGGGGCGAGACCGACCCTGACAGCGAGAATCGCGGCGGCGGCGGCACAGGCGAAGAGCAGCAAAATGCAGCCGAAGCCTTAGCGGAAGCTGGAGAAGCTATGCGCGAGAGCCAAGAACGTCTGAACAATGGCGACATGGCCGGCGCAAACGATGCCCAAGCTGAGGCTATTCGCGCCCTAAGAGAGGCGGGCCAAGCCATGGCTGAAAGCGGGCGTCAACAAGGTCGGGGCCAAGGCGGCTCAGAGGAAGCAGATAACGATGATCCGCTGGGCCGTGATAATGCGGGCGGCAATGCAGATGAATCACAAGCGGATCTTGATACGCGTGATGATGCGACGCGCTCGCGTGAACTGCGCGAGGAACTCAGACGCCGCGCCGCCGAACAAGAGCGCGATGAGTCAGAACGTAAATATTTAGAACGCCTTCTCAAACGCTTTTAAAGCGCTTACTGAACACCCATAGCGTTTTGCACGGCAGGTTCTTCGAGCGCGGCAACAGCCGTTTCGTCCGCAAATTTATAACGCAATTTAACAGCATCAACAGGCGGGTTGGGATATTCAGACACAAAGGTCACGCGCTCATTTTTTTCGAGGCGGTCCTTATTCATTTCGACAAGCCATGTGACTAGTGGTTCGCCGTCTTTGCTGTGCAATGAAAGCTCGACCATCGGCACGGGCTGAACTTTGGAGGTAATGTTTTTGACAGCGCCGTTCACAACCAACATTGGCTTGCCGTCTACAAGCGCGCTGCGCGTAATTGGGTCCTCAATATTAAGTCCTGATAAGGTCACATCAATACCTACGGATTGATAAATCGTCGCCATTTGCGGAATGCCATTGACGATATTCTGGCGAAACACATATCCCAAAATAGCGGCCACAAAGAGCAGACAAAGCGGCACAGCCCAAATCAAGCCGACGCTTGTGAGGCGGCGGCGGCGGCGTTGTTGATCCACCTTATCACGCATCACAACATGTGCGCCTGGCGCAACAGGAATTTCAGGGGATGCAGTCTGTGTGAACGGTATCTCGGGCGATATATTAGCGGCGACAGGTGAGCTAACAGGAACAATATCTTCGACAGGCGCCTGATTATCCTTTAAAGCTAACTCATCAGAATCTGAGGCAACAAACCATGTTGTGTCACACTTAGCACAGCGCACTGTGCGTCCATTTGGGCCTATCGCATTATCTTTTGTCAAATAACGCGTAGAACATTCAGGACAGGTGAGTATCATGTCAGCCTCGATTCGTTTAATTAAAGAGTTTGCCAATTATTAACCGCGTGTCCAGTCCTACCGCCCCAATAGCGTCGCAATCCGACCCTATTCGCGATGTCGTTCGCTTTGAACGTGTAGGATTGCGGTATGGACGCGGCCCTGAGATATTATCAGATGTAAACATGCGCCTGGCCCATGGCAGTTTTACATTTTTAACAGGCCCTTCAGGGGCCGGCAAATCAACCCTATTAAAACTCTGCTATATGGCTTTGAAGCAATCACGAGGCCTTATTAATTTATTTGAAAAAGACATTTCCGTCATGTCGCGCACAGAAGAGCAAGCCACCAAACGAAAAATTGGGGTTGTCCTGCAGGATTTTCGCCTGATTGATCATCTAAGTGTTTTTGAAAATGTGGCCTTACCGCTTCGGGTTAGTGGCGAAAACCGCGCAGATTATACCCAAGATATTGTCGAGCTTTTACATTGGGTCGGCCTAGATCACCGTATGAATGCGATGCCGCAAACCTTATCAGGCGGAGAACAGCAACGTGCAGCTATTGCCCGTGCGGTCATAGCAAAACCTGACTTACTGATTGCGGACGAACCGACCGGCAATGTTGACCCGGCTATCGGGCGGCGCCTCTTAAGATTATTTTCTGAAATGAACCGCATGGGCACCACTGTCATCATTGCCACCCATGATGTTTCGCTTATTCGCGAAATGCAGGCGGATATATTGCGTATTGAAAAAGGTCGACTTTTAAGTGGCTTGAATGATGAGGCGCATTTATGAGCCAGTCTCCTGAAAACACTTCGGCGCAACCCCTTCTTAGCGCCAAGATTGATAATGCGCGTTCGCTGATTATTGTCTTGGCAATTATGGCCTTCCTCGCGACTCTCGCGCTGTTATTTTCTTTATCAGTAGATCGCCTGCGTAAAAATTGGCAAGGCGAATTAGGCCGCTCTGCCACTGTGCAGATTATGGTCGACAGTCCTGAGGTGAGAGATGCTCAATTAGAGACGGCCTTACAGGTTCTGAAAAAGACTCAGCCCAATGCCACATTTGCGCCCTTAAGTGAGGCTAGGTCCCAAGCTTTATTGCGGCCTTGGCTTGGCAATCTTGACTTGCCGGAGGATTTACCGCTCCCCGTTTTAATTTCCGTGAGCCTTGCAGATGGCGAAATACTCTCCGTGTCCCGTATGAGCGCCGCCTTAGGCGAAGAAGGACTTATTGCCGAGGTCGACGATCACAGCCGTTGGTCGGATCAAATTGGCCGCTCAGCTCAAGGCCTAAAAGCAGCGGCTCTTGCTCTACTCGCCCTGATTTTTGGGGCCGGGATTGCTGTGTCTACATTTGCCACGCGCGCCGCGCTCTCAGCCCAGCGCGACGTTATACGTGTCTTGGTTCAAGTCGGCGCGGAAGATGGTTTTATTGCCAAATTATTTATCAAGCAAGCGGGATTACGCGGCTTAAAAGGAGGCGTTATCGGCGTTATTTTTGGTTTCATCATAGCTCTGGCTTTATCATTGCGGCGCAATACCGAAACGACTCTTCTGCCTGATCTAAGTTTGAACATATCAGACGGATTGTACCTTATTATCTTGGTCGTGGGGTTTGCCTGTGTGTGCGCGCTTGCAGCTGGCATTACTACTTTTCGCATTCTTCGCCGTGAGCGCCGCCGCGCATGAGGTCAGGCTCAAAACTCTCTCCTGCTGCAAAGCGCCGAGGTTGGCTAAGATTCGTAGTCTTCATGGTGGTCTTAACCCTGCTTATTTTTGCAGTTGGCTTTATAACCTTTGCGCACAAGGTCGATAATTTAAGACCTCCTTCTAACCTCTCCAAAGCAGACGGCATTGTTGTCTGGACTGGTAAAGGCGGTGGACGCTTAGAAACAGGCGCGGATTTACTGCGTCTTAATAAAGGCGAGCGTCTCTTAATTTCAGGCGTTAATGCCAAGACCTCATTGGAGACCATAAAAGACCTCGTGATCCTCCCCGACGCCAAAGCTGATTGCTGTATTGATTTGGATTACAATGCAGAAAACACCATCGGGAATGCACGGGAAACGGCCAGCTGGGCCAAGGCTCTGGGCTATGAGCATATTATCCTAGTGACCTCATCTTACCATATGCCGCGCGCGCAAATCGAAATCGGAGCCTCAACTGGGCGCATCAAGATCACGGCCTATCCCGTCCTCAGTCAAGACGGGGCCAAATGGTATAATAACAGAGCCCGCTTCAAGCGGCTATTTCAAGAATATGGAAAATTGCTTCTCAGCTACCTGCGTTCGCCCGCTACGAGAGCCAGCACGGGGGCACCGCTTCTAGAAAACGTGCCAGCGCCAGAAAATCCATGAGCCGCCCTAAAAAACTGATCATATTTTTTATGACCCTCTTTGTGCTCCTTTGCTCTTATTGGGCCATAGGGCGAAATATCATGGTCAAAGCTATTAGCGACAAGATTGTGACGCTGCAAAGCGAAGGCTATAAGGTCGTTCATCAAGGGCTCTCTATTGGCGGATTTCCGCTTAAATTTCGAGCGCGTTTAGCAGAATTAGACGTCGCCGCGCCGCGATCTGATGCCAAGCCTTGGTCAATTAAAGGTGAAGATTGGCGCATGGAAGCTTTGACGCTTAATCCGTTTAAATGGACGGTTATACATCGCGGCGAGGCGCGTATAGATATGCGCGGCCCCAAAGGCGAACGCTGGCTTTTTGACGCCCAACCTATGAATGTTGAGGTAACGGCGCGTGTCAATATGAGTGGTGAGCTAACCGCCTATACACTCACATCGACAAAACTTAAAACCGAATCGATTATCGGCACCCTCCCGCCTGTGGTTGCGATAGATGACGCCCGGCTGCAGGTTGGTCCTGAAGGCGAAGATATGCGCTACGCCGCCGAGCTTAAGAATATCTATCTTGAAAAAGATTCACTCGGAGCCCTTCAGCGCGCTTTTGGGCCGCGTATTGAGCGGCTTAGCGGAGCGGCTTTGGCGATAGATCTTCAATCTTTGGATGAGACTGCGGTTGAGGCTTGGCAGAGCAAAGGCCAACTGACTGGCGAGGGATGGGAGTTGTCATGGGGCGGCACAAACTTTGTCGGCGGCTTTAATCTTACACAATCAAGCACGGGATTAAGCGGGGTCATCCGCATAGAGGTAAAGGACATAAACGCTTTGATCTCACGGCTGGAAGACGCCGCTATTCTGAGCGCCAATCAAGCCCGCAATGCTAAATTAGCTTCAGTGCTTCTGCCTATGAATGCGCAGGGACGGCAAGAAATTCAACTGACTCTGCGAGATGGTTATCTGACATTGTTTGGGCAAAAAATATATGCCCTCTAATCAAGGCTAATCATCACGCCCAAAATTAGACGCAGCACTATCTTGGCCGGCATCCACAATATCACGGCGAATATCACGGGTTTTAGCAAAATGCTCGAGCAAGGCCTCTCCATCTTGCCACCTTATGGCGCGCTTGAGCGCTGACAAGTCTTCAATGAAACGGTCCACGACCTCAAGGGTCGCATCCTTATTTGCCAGAAACACATCGCGCCACATCACAGGGTCAGAGGAGGCAATACGGGTAAAGTCACGAAAGCCGCCAGCTGAGAATTTGACAACTTCATTATTCGTAACGGTTTCCATATCCACCGCTGTACCGACAAGTGTATAGGCAATTAAATGCGGCACATGAGAGGTCGTGGCCAAGACAATATCATGGCGTTTTGAGTCCATTGTCGCGACCAGAGCGCCTACACCTTCCCAAAACGATTTAACGGTTTCAACAGCCGCCGCGTCCGCCCCATCAGGCGTCAAAACACACCAGCGGTCTTTAAAGAGCTCCGCAAACCCCGCCTCCGGTCCGCTATGTTCAGTCCCTGCAATAGGGTGGCCTGGTACAAAGTGAATCGTATCCGTCAAGAATGGGATGACCTGTTTTATGACATCGCCTTTGACAGAGCCGACATCAGACAGAATAGCGCCCGCTTTCATGACAGGAATAATCGCCTCGGCGACCTCTCCAATTCGCCCGGGCGGCACGCATAAAATAATCATATCGGCTTGGGAGGCATAAAGCTCAGGGGCATTTTCGGCGACGCCATCTGCAAAGCCCAAACGCTCTATGGCTTCACAAGCCGAGGCGGACTTATCAGAAATATAAACGGTTTTAGCCTGGCCATATTGCTTTGCAGCTCTGGCAATAGACGAGCCAATAAGCCCGCCGCCAATAATCAAAAGCGTATCAATTGTCATTTTGTGTAACCCATAGGTTTGGGGAGGCAGCCAATAATTTTAGAATTAGGAGGCGCGATATCCAGATAACCTTCCACGCTAATAAGGTGGTAGTCTCCTGCCTCTGCGCGAAGTTTTGCGCCATCTATTTTCGTTGTACGGCCGCAAATCAGCAATGTTTCGTCGGCCCCTGACGGCTGTATATCCGCGGTAGATACAGCTACGGCGCGAGGCCAAGCTTTATCGCCCGTGCGGGGCAAGCCTGACAGAATATGCATATCCGGCATAGCGCCTTTGGCCCCAAGCGCCGTCCACCACGTGTTCATCCCCCCGGGCGCCGGCAAGACGGCTACGCCTTCATCATCGGCATAGGCGGCGGCCAAAGCTGAACTAGCCGTGGGATAAGACATGGCCGGGATAGCCGCGCCGAAACGGTCCCGCACCAAAGTCCACACATCCAGCGTGTCCCCTTCCAGCGCAATATGCAATTTCATCGGGCCTTGCAGCGCAATCGACGCGCTCATGAGTTCTGCCCAGATGCGCGAGACCAATTCAGGCGGCGCGTTTTCTGTCGCGGCAACGAGTTCCCGAATATGAGATTCTTCACGTGAAGGCCGCCAAAAACGCACGCCTGATTTAGCCCGGCGCACAGCAGCGGCAAGCTCCAACCGTTCAGCGATAAGCGAGAGCAAAGCTTTATCCACGCGGTCAATGTCAGCGCGCACATCTTCGATTTTTATGGGCGGATTTTTACTCATGGATATTACGTTTAGTGGCCGATCTGTTGGCAATAGGTGCGCTGCCAAAACTTGGCCGCATGACTAATTTTTTTGCCGTTCCTTTAGGTTCGGCATAAAGGCGCTTTATCGCTTCGACAAGCACTAGTCCTGAAAAACTCGGCCAGACCGTTTCGCCAAAACGCTCACAGCTACGGGTAAAGCCAGCCCCCGTTAGCTCTCGCACGGGCGGCGCATAAAGCGCGCCTGACCACACTGTTGGAACAAAGCCCGCCGCATTTAACGCCCCGCGCAACTGTGTGCGCGAGAAAGGTCTGCCCGCACCAAAGGGACTTTTATCAGACCGCGCCCACATGCCTGAGCGGTTAGACGCAATTACAACGATACGGCCCTCGGGGCGAGTCACCCGCCACAGCTCTCTTAAAAGAGTGGCCAAATTGGGAGTTTCCTCAACGCCGTGAACGCAAAGGACATTATCAAAACGCGCATCCGAAAATGGGAGTAAGTCTTCTTCTGTTAGGCAAGCTATGATGCCACGTTGCCCGCTTTGCGCAACGGCGCCCTGCCCGCCCGGCATAGCCAGAACAACGCGGTTCGCCACTTTCATATAAGGTTTCAGATAAGGCTCACAATACCCAAAGCCCAGCACATCACATCCAGACAAATCTGGCCAAAGCGATGCCAATCGCCGCGCGGCCATATCCCTAGCAGTACCGCCTAAAGGCGAGGCATAAAATTTTTCTAATGTGATAACGGTTTGCCGCATGGCGTTAGCTTAGCGAAAGCAAGGCAGAATGAAAACGTCTAAGACGCTTGCCGCCAAGCAGGTGCGGCGCTGGGAATACCGAACATATAACCTTGTAAATAATCAACACCTAAGCGTTCGAGCAGCTCCGCATCTGCCCGGCTATCGACCATTTCCGCCACAGTTTTAACGCCAAAGGTCTGCGCTAAATCGACCATCATTCTGACAAAGGTTTCTTTATAAGGCGTGCGGGCAATACCCTCAATGAAGCTACCGTCAATTTTAATCATCTCGGCTTCAATCGTCATCAAGTTTTGAAAGGTCGTATAACCTGATCCGAAATCATCGATCGCAAAATCACAGCCCAAGGCGCGGGCCTCTTCTGAAAACTGACTGGCCATAGCCGGGTCTTCTAAAGCAATGGTTTCGGTCAACTCCAAGCTGACACGCTGCGCATCAGGGCCTAATGCCTTAAGCGCCGCCATATAAGCTTTAGCTGTGTCGCTTTTTTGCACGGTGCCCGCTGAGACATTTAGAGCAATATGAATATCCGGATGCACCCTTAAAGCTTCAGCGGCGAGTTCCAGTGCCCGGCGATCTAAAAGGTGCACCAGCCCCAGACGTTCAGACGCCACAATGAACTGGCCCGCAGATATAATCTCGCCGGCCTCTTGACGCAGTCTTAGCAAGCATTCATAGTGATGAAGCTGGCGCGTTTTGGCATCTATAATGGGCTGAAAAGCCAAAGAAATCCGGCGATCATTTAAAGCTGATAGGATGTCTTCGGCGGCAAAGTCTTTTTGATTAAAGTCATCCTTTACGGGCGTGTTCACCGTTTCAAACCCGATAATAGCATCTTGGTTTTTCTGACCGTTTTTAAGCGCTAAAGTAGTTTGGCTTAGGGCTTGGGATGCTGTCTGCGCCTGACCGCCTAACGCCGTATAGGCAATCTTGACCTCCGCTTTTAATGGCCCGTGAGGGCTATTATAGGCTGCGCCAGATAAAGCCTCCTGGAGCTGGGCGGCTATGGCGGCTGATGTCTTTTTCGCGCCCGTAAAAAGCACCACCCCAAATTCGGCCCCCTTAATGCGCGCGGCAATATCTGGCGCTTTCAACGTCTCTTTTAAACGCGCCGCAATGCATTTGAGTAATCGGTCGCCTTGGTCATATCCATAAGTTTTATTGATATCTGCTAAGTTGGTAATATGCAGGCGTAAACATAGTCCCTTTACGTCGGCGGCTTGAGCGAAGGCAATGAAGCTCTCCAGTGCTACTTGGAAGCGCGGCGCATTCCACAGTCCCGTAAGGTCATCATGCATGGCGAGATAAGCTGCCCTGTCTTGGGCCTGCACTGTGCTATCTATATTTATGATAACACCAGATATCTCTGTCGGTATAGCTCCGTCGCCTTTTAAGCGTTCTCCGCGTTCCTCAACCCAAATTCTACGGGCATCGTCCAAAGTGATAAGATAGCGAAGCGCATATTGCGCGCCGTTCCATGTTAAATTTTTGATGGCTTTTTGGCGCTTATGGTTATCTTCAGGGGTAAGGCGTTGCGCCCAGTCTTTAACTGATATCGGCGGTGCATCAGCGTTGATACGCAAGAGTGCGCGGCACAGAGCCGGGTCAGGCCATGTAAAGGTTTTAGCTTGCAGTAAAAAGGGCGCGGCTCCTAAGAGCCGAAACGCATGGGACTCGGCCGTATCCTCCTGTGATGTGTCCGCCTTAGACATCTGCGTAAGTTTTGGAGAGATCAGTCAATGAAACCCTCCCCGACTGAGAAATCTCTTCGCGCGGCGGCAATGGTCACCATGAAGCCGGCCATGACATCAAGTAAACACATGGTCATAACAAGAAAGAAGACTGAAGTTGCAAAAGCAGGAAGCATTAGAAATTCGACCAAGCAAATAATGAATAAGCACATGGAAAAAGCGTGGTTCATCACAGCGGCGCGGCCTGTCCCAGTCGATTTCAAGAGTTCAAAAAACAGCATTAAAAGCGAAAGCCCGATTAAGGCATGGCCCGGCGTAATATCCCATGTGACGTTGGAGGCCATAGGCACCGCCAGAAAGTCTGTATCCAAGCGCTCTCGCACGGCCTGAACCGTCGAAAAGGTCGAGCCGCCCAGCGCTAAGACATTATAGATGACCACGGGCACGACCATCAGCGGAAAAACAGTAAAAAATCGCAAAACGACCTCATCCGAATCATTAGTTCTTAATAGAATCTAAAGAGCAAAGGCTTGCAAAGGGTTAATAACCATAAAAAATGACCGCTTTAGTGATTGCCGACAGGCAGTCGCTAGGGCTGTAGTGTCATTTTTTATGCCTGTAAGTTTTCGATTTCACCCCTTATGGGCGCGAAACAGAAGCTTCTTGAAGCCTGAGCTTTTAAACGGCGCCCATTCACCCTCAGCCTGTGCAAGACGGTCAGCTATGGCGTACATGACAAGCGGATTGACGCCCAGGCCAATATGACTTGCGGGAACTTCTATATTTTCGCTGGGTGTTTTGCTCTTACGCTGAATAGAACCTTTCCACGCGACGATACCGTCGGCTTTAGTATAGATAGAGGTTGTCGGCACGGGCGGCGCAATGTTCATAGCTTTCATGCGCTCAAGCATCTCAGCGTCAGGCTCACCATTGAAATATTTAAATAAGCGGCCTGCATTGGAATGATCAGGATCACCTGAAATCGGGCTGCCCAGGGAAATGACAGAGCGCACCATTTCGGGATGCGCTTTGGCCACTTCGCGGGCAAATAAGCCGCCAAGACTCCAGCCGATGACTGATACTTTTTTGCCGTGCTTCTTATAAACACGCTTGAGCAAAGCCTGCATCTTGGCTTCTCTCTGTGCATTATATACGAGATTGCGGCCTAGTCCCCAGCCATATGTCGGATATCCAAGGTCAGAAAATAATTTGCGCATGGGTTTTGTCGAGGCGTCACTCGCCACAAATCCTGGGAAGAAAATGACAGGATGACCGTCACCCTTAGGCAGTTTTTTCATGAGGCGGCGCAGCGCGAAAAACGAGCTCATCTCAAAACTGGCGCGCCCCCCTTCTGTCAGGGTCCAGAATAATGAAGGCCCTTTCTTAGAGAGCCCGGCCTGCTGATATCCCTGAGGGGATAATTTCGCGGCTTTTTCAACAAGTGTGGCTGCCATGTTAAGTCCTTACGTCGTTATTGGATAACGCTAAAATGCGCTTAAATTGATTGCAAATGATTACGGCTGCTTAGACGTTCCGTTAGCTTTTGTTTTCACCGCTGGTGTCTTCACAGTTTTCGTTGTTTTCATACTTACTTTACGCGGTTTGGATTTAGGCTTGGCCGCTTTCACCCGCTCGGTCTTGCTGGCTTCCATCGTTGCGGCCCGTTCTTTGGCCCGCACTTCAAGTTCAGCCGCAGCCTCTAGGTGACGCTCAAAGCTATTCTGCAAACATTCCGAATAATAATCAGGATCAGGAATGGCGCTTCTGCAAGCCGTAAAGCCAACTGTGACCTCATCAACATAGCTGTGTACCACATGGCCTAATTTGACGCCGTCCACCAAGCACAACATGCCGTGCAGACCTATTAGTTTTGCGCCGGCTGAATAAATCGGCACTGGCGGCCCCGGGACATTGGTTACAACCGTATTGATAAAGGGTTTTATATGATCAGCTAATTTTAGGCGTGTAGAGACCATGGCCCCTAAATTCATAAGCGGAGCAGGCGCAAGTTTTGCCATTTCCGTCATCTGCCGCGCGCCCAGAGCACCTGTGAAAGTTTTAGCTTTGATGGTTTCTTCCGTGACGTATCTCATACGCTCTTGAGCCGACGGGATCTGAGAGCCGAGCGGCACAAACATGGCGGCGACCTGATTACCCATTGTATTTTTTTCGCTGTCATCGCGCACAGAAATAGGGGCCATGGCCGTCACAGAAGAATCCGGGAGCTCGTTATAATGCTCCATATACTCACGCATCGCCCCGCCAACGATTGAGAGCATAACGTCATTAAGCTTGGAGCCCGCCGCGAGTGTGCGAATGCGTTTAATATCTTTGAGCTTAAAGGTTTTGGAGTCAAACATGCGGTGCGGCGAGACCGTACCATTAAAGCGTGTCTTGGGAGCCTTTATGAGGGCGTTAAAATCAAACTCTTTTTTCACAAGCCCTTTGGCCACACGAAGCATTCCCGGCACGGTATGGCGCATAGCGCTCGCCTGACGAATAGGGTTTAGAAAACTGCGGGCATATCCGCGCGCAAACATGCCAATTTGGCTAGGGTCGGCTTCGGGTCTCCAATTATCAGGGGGTAGCTGCATATCATCACCAGCGGTCATCGTGTGGAGCGCATTCATCATATCCACGCCCGACACGCCATCAATGGCCGCATGGTGGACTTTGGTCAGCATAGCATAAGAGCCTTTGGGCACGCCTTTAATATTATCCAGGCCTTCGACAACCGTAATCTCCCATGGCGGACGAGAGAGATCCAGCGGACGGGCGAAAATACGTGCCGCCTGAATACAGAGCTGCCGCCAATCACCGGGTTTGGGTAAAGCTACATGGCGGACATGGTATTCAATATCAAAATTGCTATCCTGCACCCAATAGGGGTAATCAATGCCGAAAGGCACTTTGACCATTTTCTGGCGCATCGTATCGCATAATTGCAAACGGGTTTCGATGAAAGATAATATGTTTTTGAACCGCACAAAACCGCCTTCAGCGGTGGAGGGATCATAAATCAATACTGAGCCAATATGAACGGGCGCTATGGGTCTTTCCATAGACACGAAAACCGTGTCCAAGCCTTGCATCTGTTTCATATTCATCCCCATTTCTGCTGATTATTGTTTTTGCAGTATATTAGTGGATTAGAAACATCACCCTATAGGCTGTGAGTCAAGCTTTGTAAATTTTGACGCGAATGTGTTTGCGAGGCTTTCTCGCAGTTTTCCATCGGTTTCAAAGGTGTTTTGACCGCCGACCCCATAGAGAGCAACGGGCTCAAACCAGTCATTGACAATGGCTTGGTTGAGAAAGTCTTCGGCGGATAAACACTTACGCCCCGCTTGTGTGGAAAGGGTGAAATCAATTGGCCCTACGCCGTGATAGGCGCGGTATATCACTTCCGTGCAGACAAGGCGGTCTGATGTAGCGAAATTAAAGATAAAATCATAAAGCTTGCCTGCATGAGACAGGCCTTTGGAAAGCGCTTGATTTATTTGCGCCTCTGTAAGCTTGGGCCGCAAGATAACAAAGGCATCGACTTGCAGAGTTTCCTCAATGGGCCGCAGCAACACGCCATCTTTTTTAGCCTCAAGAATATTTATGTCCTCTGCTGCGCTGTGTTGGTAACCATCGGAGACATCTTCCACGCCGCGCTTTAGCCGCTCTTCTGGCGGTCCAATATAGAGCGCGCCATGGGGCCAGAACCCTGGCAGGAAAAGATTGCTCATCGCATCATCATGTCGGGTGATGAAAACATCCCCGGACCGCAGCTGCGGTTTGAGAGTTTTGATTACATCGGCCGTCACGCGTTTGGGCGCGCCAATATTTTTGACCAAAGGGATTTTTAATTCGGCAATATCTGAGCCTGTCGCTTCAAACAGTGCAAATAACGTATTGCGTCCAGCAGAGATAGATCGCCGCCGCAGCGAGAAATTCACAAAGCGTCTATAGCGCCGCAAATGGTCGCCACGAGGCGCGGTTGGAAGGTTCAGCGTGGTTAGAATATCTGCCACAGCGCTTAGCTCTTCTCCGCTGAGAGCCTCCATAACAATCTCGCGATTGGCATCGAAATAATCTCGCGCCTGATAAAAACCGTTCATCGTAAAATGGCTGGTGAGTTGACGATAGAGCCGCGTAAAGCTTTTCCGCTTAAGGCCATAACGGCGCTCTTCTTCATCGAGTTTTTTCCAAACGATATCGCGGTCCCGCGCGAGGCCGATAAGATATTCCCCTGTGCGGACGATGATTTCCGCCCCGCAAAAAGCAATACCAAAAGCTTGCAACTCGCCTTGGGATAATGGCTGACCTTTTGTGTAGCGTTTAAATCGAGGCTTGAGACTTTGTATCGTTTGCCAAATTGCGACTCTCATTGCTAGATAAGAGGCATAGGTTTCTCTTAGGCGTTCATCCTCAATAGGGTTGTAATAACCTCGCGCTTCTGCCGATTTACTGTCGGCATGAAGACCCACCATATGCCTTGCACTTGGTAAGGCCGCATAAGAGGCCCTCAAGGTTCTTACAGCATCAGCAGTGACATCAACACGCAAAGCTTAAACCTCATCCCAACCTTCGGGATTGCGTGCGCGGCGATTGAGCCACATCACCCCGCGCAAATCCGCAATGGAGACAATCAACCGTCCGAAGTTCGTATATTTAGAGACGCCAAATTCGCGGTGGCGATGATTTACATCGCAAAACTCAATCTCGTAGCCCTCTCGGAGCATCAAAGCTGGAATATAACGGTGGACATGATCAAAATAAGGAAGGCGTAAAAAGGCCTCGCGCGTAAAGACTTTTAGCCCGCACCCCGTATCATCAGCTTTGTCTTTGAGAAGCTTCTTACGAATACCGTTGCCTAAACGTGAGCCTATTTTCTTAGCCCAGCTATCCTGACGTTTTGCACGGCGGCCTCCGACCAAAGCTAGGTTTTTAGGGGCATCGCTGCGTTTTATCTGCGCATAAAGCGCGGGAATGTCCGCCGGATCATTCTGTCCATCGCCATCTAGTGTGGCAATGTAGACACCCTTGGCGGCCAAAACGCCTGAGCGCACAGCGCGAGATTGACCTGCGTTTTTTCGATGGGAAATGGGTCTTAAGGCAGGATAATCGGTCTTGAGGTTTTTTAGGGCTTCCAGCGTGCCGTCCGTACTCGCATCATTGACGAATAGCATCTCATAGGCTTCGCCTTTTAGCGCTACGGCAATTTCGTCAACTAACTTGGCGACATTCTCTTCCTCATTATAAACGGGAACGACAACGGAGATATCAGGGGCTTGTGTCATAATGACGATGTGGCATGCGCAGTGCTTTCTCGCAAGTTTGTCTTTCGGCAAGTTTTCCTTTTATCCGGCTCTCCTCTTAGGTAATGGAGCTTTAATGAGTTCTCCTGAGACGATAAAGGCGCAACGCCTCAAGCATATGATAGCTTTGTTGTTTCTCGGCCTGCTTGTCTTCTTGCCGGGACTGTCGAACCTACCCGTCATTGACCGCGACGAAGCACGCTTTGCTCAGGCCAGTGTTCAAATGGCCGAAAGCGGAGATTTACTCGATATTCGGTTTCAGGATCAAACCCGTTACAAAAAACCTGCAGGGATTTATTGGCTTCAAACTGCGGCGATTAAAGTTTTTTCTAAAGATGGGGAACGTAAAATTTGGGCGCAGCGTTTGCCCTCAGTTTTGGGGGCCTTGCTTGCCATCTTCTCGACCTATTGGGGCGCAGCCCGCATGATTGGGCGGCGCGGGGCCGCAATAGCCGCAGGCTTCCTCACTCTCTCCGCATTGATGATATTCGAGGCTCATATTGCAAAAACTGATGCCATGCTGGTGGGCTTAGGGGCTTGCTGCTTAGGCGCCCTCGCCCATATGCGGCATGGCGGCGGGAAAAAATCTGCTTGGGTTTTTTGGGTCGCTCTTGGGGTCAGCATTATGATCAAGGGCCCCGTCATCCCAATCCTCGTTATCCTGACCCTCATAACACTCGCTATATGGGAACGTAAAAATGGCTGGATGAAATTTCTTTTGAATTGGCCAGCTATCCTTGTCTTTGTGCTTATTTGGGTGCCTTGGGCTGTTACAATTTGGAACGCAACAGATGGCGCATTTTTCGTTGAAAGCCTTGGGAGGGATTTTGGCGGAAAACTTGTCAGCGCCCAAGAACGCCATCCCGGTCCACCAGGATATTATCTCGGGACTATATGGCTCACGCTATGGCCGACATGTCTGTTGCTACTACCTGCTTTTGGATTTGCAATTAGGGCAGTGAGAAATGGCAAAGGCTCTGATGCGCCTGTTGTCAAAGGCATGAGGCTTTGTTTGGCTTGGGTCGTGCCCTATTGGGTTTTAATTGAGCTTATGCCGACCAAGCTTCCCCATTACGCGCTCCCGCTCTTTCCCGCCCTCTGCGTCATGTCGGGTGTTGCAGCCATAACGCTTTTGGCCGTGAAAGAGTTTTCGGTTCTACGCCGTATCAATGCCGTCTTATTTTTAGTCGTGAGCGCCATTTTAATCGCCGCCGTCATGGCAGGGCAAACACTTTACGGAGAGCCCGCGACACCCATCGCCTATGCCGCCTACATTTTTGGCGGGATAGCCGGGCTTTGCGCCATCATCGCGAGTTTTGCCCTCTGGCAGTCCAAAATGAAATTGGGTCTTATCACAGCCATGCTGGCGGCCTTGATGATTTCAGTGCCAACATATGCCTTTATTCTACCGAACCTTACATCTCTAAGAGTCGCCGATAATATCGCGAAAAGTTTTAAAAATGAGAACATTAAACTCACCCGTTATGGCGGCCCTGATGTCGTGTCGCCCCATTTTACGGAGCCGAGCCTCGTTTATCGTTTAGGCACCACAATTGATGTGACAGACAAAGCCGACTTACTTGACATGAATGCTTTTGCGAGAGGGCGTGTGATTATCTTAGACGGTGCGCTCGAAGCCACAAAACCACTTATACGTGATATAGAGCAGAGAGCTCGTATAGCAGGGCTGTGTACAAAAACAACGCCACCGCAAAAGGGGTTTAATTATTCCAAAGGGGATGCCGTTGATATCGTCATTATGCGAGCAACAGCTTGTAAATATGACTCTAATGACCCGTTACAGCGTGACGAATAGCCAAATACCAAGCTCGCCCCATAATCGCAAAAGCCATGAAGGGCCAGGCTATATAGGTCATAACTTTACCAAAGACTGTATCGCTATGTTTAATAAAATACCGTGTGAAGCCTTTTAGTTTTTCCCATTCTACTTTTTGTCGCCGGACCTGGCTTGTCGAGCCGTAATGCATAACAGACGCCCCGGGCACAAAATAAACCTCCCCGCCGGACTCTCGCGCCCGTCGGCAGACATCTATATCTTCGACATGCAGAAAGTAATCTTCATCAAAGCCGCCTAAAATATCAAAAGAACGGCGATCCATCATCATACAGGCCCCGCTCACAGTCGGATAAGCTGTGGGCTCTGCCGGAAGACTTTCATTTTCCTTATGAATGGATTTGAAAAATGGCAATCTATGTAAGGGCGTAAAACTGACTATTGCAGATAAGGGCGTCAGGCTCCCGCGCCGGCTTCCACGTTGTTCTTGGCCATTAATATCTTTAAGCATTCCGCCCGCAATCCAAGGGGCTGTTAAAGACTTACCGCAATTAGCTAAGTTTCGCGCAGCGCCTTCAGCGATAAGCGCATCTGGATTTAGAAATAGAAAATATTCCCCGCTCGCAAGTTTTGCGCCGTAATTACAAGCTCTCCCAAAGCCAATATTTCCATGGCCTTGCAACAGGCGAATTTTCTCATACTTTGCGACGACATGGGATAAGCGTTTACGCGCGTCGGGCGAATTACCGTTATCAACCAAGATTAGTTCGAAAACATCAGGATCTGCCATAACGGCATGAATGGCCTCTATCAGGGCCGGGCCCGTCATATAGCTCACCATAATGACGCTAATGGGCTTCTCACGTTTCGTGATCGGTAATGGCAAAATTAGTGCCATATTGTCCTTTCGCACATCCCACACCCTTAAGGGCATTTAGCGAGATAAATGACTAAAGGCAAAGAAAATTATCAGGTGATAAACAGTTGTTATTATACCCATTGACTATCTGAAAGCTCTACAGGGCTCTTGGACGCAGGCAATAAATGTAAGATTCCAACGGCAAGAAACACACACCCCCACCACCAAAATTGCCACGCGCCATATGTCAAAGACGAGGTAATAAGCGCCGCCATAATGACACCGCTAACAGCGCCAGCATGACCGCGGCTTTGTATAAATGCGCTAACAGGCTTCATAAGCGCTGCGATGACTGTTGAGGCGAGCAGCGCGCCGATAAGACCTGCCTCAGTCCAGATCTGAACACCGGCATTATGAGGATGAAGCGAAACAATTGTAATCTCGCGGCCATCTTTTGCGATATAAGTTTCGCCAAATGTTCGCGAGGCATCAAATCCTGCGCCGCCAATGGGGTTATCGACAATGACCTGCCAGCAATAGCCCCACATACGCAATCTGTGATCCCAGGATTGCGGCAGATCGGATGGCGTATTTTCAACATATTGAGACGCCATATAGGCAAGGGCCGGAGCTGATAAAATGGCCAGAATAACCACTGAGAGTAAAACATAGGGCACCTTACGCGGCAAAGCATACCCCGCTGCCGCCGCAATGGTAACGCCAAGCAGACCTAAAATACCAACTGAGAGACCATTGAGCCATGCCGCACATGCGATCATAAAAACAAAGCCCAACATAGTGAGTAATGATATTGATTTTGGCAAACGTGATAACATCAACATCGCAACAGGCGCGGATATCAAAACTAATATCGTAATCGCGTGGCCAAGATTCATTTCTGTATCAATGTTACGAAAAATTCTCTCATCAAATGTAGGCGCAGGATTAAATAAAAGTGTGAGACCAAAATTACTCAGCAAATCAATAATCAGTAAGCCCGCCCCGAAAACAGACGTTGCCATCAGAAGATGCTGAAGACGTCTTGGTCGCCGACGCCCTGCATATTCAAATAAAGGCCAGCTCCAGTAAAATATGATACCCATCAAAAATAACTTGATATAATTCGTCAAAATGTCATCGGGCCTGTAAGGACTCCAAATGGCGGAAATGCTGAGCCACGAAAGAAAGAGAATAAGCGCAATCTGAACAGGGGTAATTTTAAAGGTTTGCGTCTTAAGCGCTAAAGTCAGGCCTAAAACACCTAAAATAAAAATCAGCGGCGCGACACCCAATCCTCCGGCATGGCTAACCAGGGGCATGAGCATAAGGACGATGAATATCGCGCCAAAACTGGTTTTATCTAAAAAAGATGTCATCCCACAGACGAACCTGCTCAGCGCAAGTCCGGAGCCAACGCTTCCGTCGCGAGTTCAATGACAGCTTCATCGAGGCTTATAATTTGCTGGTCGCGACTGCCAAGGCGGCGCAAGGCAAGCTTACGGTCTTCGGCTTCTTTCATACCCACAACGGCTATAATTGGAATTTTTCGGTCCGCAGAAAGCTCGCGAATTTTGTAATTAATTTTCTCATTACGCAAATCTGTTTCAACGCGCAGGCCTGCCTCGCGTAATTCTTCAGCGGCTTGCTCCGCATACTCATTGGCGTCGGATGTAATCGTCGCAATAACGATTTGAACAGGGCTCAGCCAGAGCGGAAACTTGCCCGCATAATTTTCAATTAAAATACCCAAAAAGCGTTCAAAGCTTCCGAGGACAGCGCGGTGGAGCATGACGGGGTTATGCCGATTATCATCATCGCCCACGTAACTTGCATTGAGGCGTTCAGGCGTATTGGGGTCGAGCTGAATCGTTCCGCATTGCCAATCACGTCCGATGGCATCGCGGAGAACAAAGTCAAGTTTCGGGCCATAAAACGCACCATCACCTTCATTGAGTTCAACTTCCAAACCGGACGCATCTGCGGCCTCTTTAAGCGCGGCTTCTGCCGTGTCCCAATATTCATCGGATCCTACGCGCACATCAGGGCGTGTTGAAAACTTGACCTTTACATCGTCAAACCCCAGATCGGCGTAAACAGATTTCAGAAGGTCCGTAAAACCTTTAACTTCCTCTGTAACTTGACCCAAAGTGCAGAAAATATGCCCATCATCCTGAACGAAACCCCGTACGCGCATAAGACCGTGAAGCGCCCCTGACGGCTCATAACGGTGACAAGATCCAAATTCGGCATAGCGAATGGGCAAATCGCGATAGGATTTTTGGCCCTGATTAAACACCTGAATATGACACGGACAATTCATTGGCTTAAGCGCGAGGACCTTGTCTTCCTCTGCGATTTCGGCGACAAACATATTCTCGCGATATTTCGCCCAATGCCCTGACGCTTCCCAGAATTTACGGTCCATCATCTGAGGCGTCTTGATTTCTTGATAACCAAATTCACGCTGACGTCGCGCCATGTAATCGCGCAGAGTTGTGTAGAGAGTCCATCCGTTAGGATGCCAAAAAGCCTGCCCTTGTGCTTCTTCCTGAAAATGGAACAGTTCAAGCTGCTTCCCAAGGCGGCGATGATCGCGCGCTTCAGCTTCTTCAATTTGTTTCAGATGCGCGTCTAACTCTTCCTGAGTCGCAAAAGCGGTGCCGTAAATCCTTTGGAGCTGTGTATTATTACTATCACCGCGCCAATAAGCGCCTGCGACTTTCATCAGTTTAAACGCTTTGCCAATTTTACCTGTGCTAGGCAGATGTGGGCCGAGGCAGAGGTCGAACCATTTGCCCTGCTTATAAACTGTCAGAACTTCATCTTCGGGCAAGTCCTCGATCAGCTCAACTTTGAAATCTTCACCCATGCCTTTAAAAAGGGCAATCGCCTCATCACGCTTCATGACTTGACGTTCAAATTTATCATTGCGGTTGATGATGAACGCCATCTTCTTTTCTATCGCGGCAAAGTCATCCTCAGAAAACGGCTCATCACGGTGGAAGTCGTAATAAAATCCGTTTTCAATAACGGGGCCGATAGTGACCTGTGTGCCTGGGAATAATTCCTGCACCGCTTCAGCCAAAACATGGGCGGCGTCATGACGGATAAGCCCCAACCCTTCAGGGTCTTTGGCTGTGACCAATTCAATCTTAGCATTGTCATTAATGGGCAATGAGGCATCGACAAGCTTACCGTCGAGCTTCGCCGCCAAAACGGTTTTCGCCAGACCCTTGGAAATCGATTTTGCGACCTGCATAGCGGTCGTGCCGGCCTCGTAATCACGTGCGGCTCCATCGGGAAATGTCAAAGTGACCATTGTTCTACTCAGTCTTATGTGTTCCGCGCCATCGACCTACTCGCCAAGGCGCCCAGAAAGGCGGAGTTTTAATGGTTTCAGGCACGTTATCAACCCCGCTTGTGCCAAACCAATGACATCGTGACAGCCGCGCTAGAGTCATCCATCCCCCCGCCCAAGGCCCATGTTTTTGGATGGCATATTTAGAGTAATCCGAGCAGGACGGCGTATGCCGACATCGCACCCCAAAATAGGTCAATATCGGACTAAGCGTGTATTTATAGAGCCATAGCAAAGCGAGCATTGGGTATAAAAGTGGGTTTTTCATGGAGATGCCATCTCAATAGCCTCTACCGCCGCGTCAAAAGCTAGCATGGTAGAGGTATGACGCGCGGGATAAGCTTTGACGCCTTTTAGCAAAGCCAGTTTTTCAAACCTGCCTGTTGGAGGGTCGCCGCCGTCTTTTAACATCTCGTGCAGGGCATTCCGCGCTTGCGTAATCTCTGCCAAAGTCGCGCCCATAATTCCTTGTTGAACTATGGCGGCAGAGCTTTGCCCGAGCGCGCAGGCTTGCACCCGCAAAGCCACATCGCTCACCACATCACCGTCCATCTTCACATCAATCTCCAGCCAAGACCCACAGAGCTTGGAAACTTTACGCGCGGTTCCGTCAGGCGCGTCCAAGCGCTCATTTTTAAGCGAGGCAGAGAGCGTAAGGATCTCGGTATTATACAGGTCGTCAAACATAGAAAAGATATAGGGGGCCGTACCCTCTTTGTCATCCCGTCTCAGCGCGAAGCGATGGCGGGACCCATGCCTTGATGTGGCGTCCATTGGGAAATTGTATTTAGGCTAGACACTAAGGCATAGGTTCCGCCATTTTTGGCGAGCCAAAAAGTGAGACGGAATGACAAGGTTATGTTAATATGAGAGTTCCATACTACCCACATGGCCGCCATCCAGAAAATACCCGCCGAGGAGACACTTGCAATCTTCCTTTCCCATTTATCGGGCGAGCGGCGTTTGTCGGATAAGACCGTCGAAGCTTATCAACGTGATATTTCTACTTTTCTGGGGTTTATGGCGGGGCATTTGGATGAGACTTTGCACCTCGCGCGGCTAGCGGACTTAAAGCCTATGGATTTTCGCGCCTATCTGGCTCATCGGCGGCGCGGAGATAATCCGCTCTCTGCTGCCTCGATCCAGCGGCAACTCTCTGCCATTCGAACCTATTACCGCTATTTAGAACGCCGCTGGGATGTGAAAAATGCTGCCTTGCCGCTGATTAAAGGCCCCCGTGCCAAGAGGCCTCTGCCCAAGCCGCTCAGCGTGTCAGGCGCGGGCGAGCTGACGGGACTTGTCAATAAAGGCGGCGAAAAACTGCCTTTGCCGACGGATTGGATAGAAGCCCGAAACAGCGCTGTGTTGACCCTTTGTTATGGCGCGGGTTTACGGATTTCAGAAGCCTTAGGCCTCACGGCACAAGATTTGCCGCTCGGCTCCACCCTGTCTCTGACGGGTAAAGGCGGGAAAACGCGCATCATACCCATTCTGCCCGCAATAAAAGAAATGGTTGAGCATTATGTGAAGCTCTGCCCTTATCCCCTGGCAAAGGAGGGTTCAATTTTCTTTGGCGCGCGCGGTAAGGCACTCTCGCCGCGCATTATCCAAGGCGAAGTGCAAAGATTGCGAGGAGCATTGGGGCTACCTGAAACGGCCACGCCACATGCCCTGCGTCATAGCTTTGCCACGCATTTGCTCGCAGGCGGCGGCGACTTGCGAACTATTCAGCAACTGCTCGGCCATGAAAGCCTGTCCACAACCCAGCGCTATACTGAAGTCGATGCGGCGGCCTTGATGAATGTGCATCGCAAAGCTCACCCCCGCGCATAAAAAAAGACCCGGTATAAAACCGGGTCAGTTTGAAGGGGATTCCATGTAAAATGGACTCTCTGATTAGCAAGCCTATAAAGTACTCGCTGTGATGTAAGTCACGTTAAGACGGATAAATCATCGGCACGTCGATGGTTGTCCCAAAGCTTTCAACCTCAATTTTAACATCGTCAAATGTCGGCATGCGGTTTGTTGGAACAGTGCCTGACGCACCCCAGCCTTCAGATGGACGGTAAGTCTCGTCCATATCGAAGACAGTATCGTCATCCATATCATGCCAGACGGACACAGCATAATCGCCGGGCTCTGCCACATTTACGGTAGCCGTCATATTTCCGGGTGTGGCTGTTTTTAAAATAGTCCCGTGCCCTGTCATGCCCATATATTGTCCGCGCTTTTGCACCGAAATATAGATCGGCCCGTCCGCAATTTCTACGCCTGACAGATTGACGGTAAGTGGAACCGTTCCCGCTTCATAAATGTCATTAGTTGCGTCAGCAGCGGTGGCACCCACAGCTGACATGGTCGTTATAAGAGCCACAGCCCCTAAGGTTTTTAGTGTCGATACAAACATTTTCGTCTCCTTTACAATTTAGTTTGTAATTCAAACTTGACATATTTCAGTTTGTGATGCAAACTAATTTTAGAAATTATTTTATTATGTGTTTTTAAGGAGACCAAAATGACGAAAGAACAAATGCTAGCCGATCTGGATTATGCCAGTCAGCTTGCTAAGGACGGGGCAAATACCCCTTTATTAGGCGGCTCTATTGGTTTGATGTGGGGTATCTTGCTAACCCTTATATTAGGATATCAATATTTAATTCTGGCGCAAAAAATTAGCTTTCCACCAGAAACTCTAGCTATCGCTTGGATAGCTTATGGCGTCATCGGCGGTACAGGTAGTGCAATTTTGGGCCGCAGGATTGACCGCATGCCCGGCGCGAATTCTGTTAATAATCGGGTTGAAACCTATGTCTGGATTATGTTTGTAGGGGCCATAGTCACGACGGCCATCGGCAGCATATTGAATATGCTATTGGGCCAAGGAGACCAAACGGTCTGGAACACAGTCCTCGTTTTCGCTTTTGCCGGACAAGGCATGGCTTACGGCATTGTCGCAAAACTTGCGAAAGAAAAGATTCTGCACCTTGCCAGTTTTGCCTCATTCGCCTTTTCAGCTGTCGTCTTCATGATGATCCACGACCCAGTTATTTATCTCATCGGCTCCATTGGTGCTGTTATTACAATCATTTTACCGAACCTTATTTTAGGAGCGCAGTCTAAATCTGTGACAGCACAACATGGCTGATACAGAACCAGAGCTTAATCTCGACGCGATTGATGACGTGATCCACGGGCGGCTCAGGCTGGGCATTATGGCCTATCTCTCCGCTGTAAATCCTGCGAGCTTTCCTGAACTGCTTGAAAAGACCGCGACCAGTAACGGCAACCTCTCGACCCATTTAACCAAACTCGAAAGTGCGGGTTACGTGCGGCAGGAAAAAGGCTATAAAGGCAAACGCCCGCAAACCTTGGTGCATTTAACCAAAGCCGGGCGCGAGGCTTGGATTGCTTATTTGGACGCGATGAAAGCCTTATTGGGATAGGGGCGAATATGAATTATCTAGAACAAAGCCAAGCAGCGGGGCGGCACATATTGCCCGACTTAGTGAGAGCCTTTGCGCTGTTTGGTATTGTTCTGGTGAATGTCGCTTATTTTGCATATCCTGGCGAAGTTACTTACCATTATGGCGGGCTTAAAACCTCATTAGATAGTGCCGCCTATTTTGGCGTGAATGCGCTTTTCCTGTTCAAGTCCTATACCTTATTTTCTTTTATGTTCGGCGCAGGATTAGCCTATCAAATGATGTCAGCTGAGCGGCGCGGCGTTGCTTTTGGACCGCGCTATTTTCGCCGCATCGTAGGATTACTTATTCTCGGCGCACTTCATGTCACCTTTGGTTTTGTCGGCGATATTCTCATTATGTATGCGGTGATAGGCGGTATTCTTTATTTGTTTCGCAACCGCCAAATAAAAACGCTGATGCGCTGGGGTATTAGCCTGATTATCCTGCAAATTGTCATCGCAATGCTATTTGCTTTGGGATTTTATTTGGGCGAAATTTTTGACCCTGAGAGCATGGCAGCTATAGGCCCTGAGACCGAAAGTGCCATGGCGGCGGCCGCGGCCATTTATAAATCCGGCAGCTTTGCAGACATCGCCGCGCAGCGCTGGTCGGACTGGGTCGGCTATATCGGTTTTGCGTCTGCCTATCAGGCGCCGGGCGTTCTTGGCTTTTTCTTACTTGGGCTGGCAGCCGTAAAATCTGGCAGTTTGAATAATCCTGACGCGCCCTTCTGGAAGACTGCGCGTAACATTTATTTGCCGCTAGGGCTTATCATCAGTATCACAGGGGCCGCCATCAGCCACATGGCATCAAGCCCTTTATCGGCCATGGGCATGTTAGGGATGGCTATTATTTTGCTCGGCTCTCCCTTCTCCTCATTCGGGTATTTGGGATGGCTGGCAAAATGGTCAGCAGGGCCCATCAGCCGCTTCAAAATATTCATGGCGCGGGGCGGCACCTCAACGCTCACAGCCTATCTTATGCAGTCCTTAATTTTATCGCTTGTTTTCTGCGGCTATGGCCTCGGTCTTTACGGCCACATCAGTGCCGCAGGATGTATCGCCATTGCGGCTGTCACTGGCATTGTTACGCTCAGCTTTTCAAGTCTGTGGCGAAAGAGGTTCACGCGCGGCCCGATGGAGTATTTGCTGCGTAGCTGGACATATTTGGGGTCAAACAAAAACTAAGCGCGTAGAAAATAATCATAAGCGACATTATCGGTTTCAGGCGCCATGGGGTACCCTGTCATTGACAGGCTGTCTTCTAAGTCTTTTACATCGCCCTCAGGCACTTGAAAGCCGCACAGCACATGGCCTGTCGAACTGCCGTGATTGCGGTAGTGAAAGAGCGAGATATTCCAACGCGCATCTAGATTGACAAGAAAGTCCGTCAATGCACCGGGACGCTCCGGAAACTCAAAGCGGTAGATGACTTCGTCAACATCAGGCGAAGCGCGCCCGCCAACCATATGGCGGAGATGACGCTTGGCGAGGCGGTCTTCAGAGAGATCAGATACTGAAATGCCATGCGTGTCCATCGCGGCAATCACCTCGCTGCGTTCATCCGCCGATTTGGTTTTTATCCCAACTAAGACATGAGCCGTCTCCGTTGGCGCAAAACGATAATTAAATTCAGTCACAGCGCGATTACCCAAGGCCTTTACGAAGTTCAAAAACGCGCCTGCCTGTTCCGGAATATTCGCGGCGAAAAGCATCTCTTCCCCTGCGCCCAATTCCGCGCGCTCGACGATATGACCGATACGGTCAAAATTCACATTGGCGCCTGAAATTGTAACGACACAATCACCCTCGGGCGCATTTCCTTCGCGGGCATGTTTAATTAATCCTGCCAAGGCGAGAGCCCCCGCAGGTTCGACGACTGTACGCGTGGCTTCGAACACATCTTTTACCGCCGCGCAGATTTCATCATTGGTGACAAGGATGCATTCATCGACGACAGACTTAGAAATCTCAAGCGTATTCGTGCCGATAAGTTTTACGGCTACGCCATCGGCAAAACTATCAACTTTATTGAGCGGCGTAGGTTTTCCAGCATCAAGAGAGGTTTTGAGCGTCGCCGCGCCTTCGGGTTCGACGGCAATGATTTTAGTATTTGGCGAAACAGCTTTGACCCATGAGCCAATACCCGACACTAAACCTCCGCCGCCCGTGCAGACATAAATTGCGTCAGGCGTTCTGGGCATTTGCTCTAAAATTTCTTTGCCGACTGTGCCTTGCCCCGCAATGACGTCTAACTCGTCAAAGGGATGGATAAAGACCGCGCCGGACTCGTTAGAAAAAGCAATCGCGGCATCGCAAGCTTCGTCATAGCTCTCGCCCACCAGCCGCGTTTCCGCCCCCGCCGCTTGCACAGCATGAACTTTAATCATCGGTGTTGTAATGGGCATAAAGATAACGGCCTTGGTGTTATAATGCGCCGCCGCCGCCGCCATGCCTTGGGCGTGATTGCCTGCACTGGCCGCACAAACGCCTTTGTCTTTTTCGGCGTCTGTCAGTCCCGCAATACGGTTGGCCGCGCCGCGTATTTTGAAACTAAAAACATCTTGCAAATCTTCGCGCTTGAGCCAAATATTGCGGCCATGCTCGAGACTGAGTTTGGGGGCGAGCTGACATGGCGTGCGTTTTGCCAGTGCATAAACATCTGCCGCGTCTATGCGGGCCTTTAAGTCATTTAAATTAATTTTGGACATGCTGCGCTATCCAGTCTCCGACCTCGGATGTCGAGAGGGAACCGCCAAGGTCACCTGTCGTATGGCCGCCTTCAAGCGCAGCCTCAACAGCAGATTCAATGGCAAATGCTTCTGTTTCTAAGCCAAAGGAAAGGTTCAGCATCCACGCTGCAGATAAAATCATGGCGAGCGGATTGGCTTTGCCCTGCCCTGCAATATCAGGGGCACTGCCATGAATAGGTTCATACATACCTATCGTTCCATCCGAGATAGAGGCCGACGGAATGACACCCATAGAGCCCGCCAAAACAGACGCCTCATCCGTCAAAATATCACCAAACATATTCTCAGTCAGGACAACATCAAAACTTTGCGCATTTGTGAGCATATGCATCGTCATGGCATCAACCAAAAGATGTTCAAGTTCCACCTCGGGGTAGCGCGCGGCGACTTTAATCACGGTTTCGCGCCAGAGACGAGACGTTTCCAGCACGTTAGATTTATCAACCGAGGTGACTTTCTTTTTGCGCGTCATGGCGAGGTCAAACGCCTTAATTGCGATACGTTCCACTTCGGCTTCGCTGTAACGGCACTCATCGAAAGCGCCATTTTCGTCACGGCCTTTGATGCCGAAATAAATCCCGCCTGTTAGCTCGCGCATGACAACGAAATCAGTCCCTTCAAGGCGCTCACGCTTTAGCGGCGCTTTATCAATCAGCGCAGGGTAAGGCTTACAAGGACGGATATTGGCATAAAGATTTAGGTTTTTCCGCAGGGGCAGAAGCGAGCCAAGTTCAGGTCTGTCCGCGCCTTTTAAATGATCCCATTTCGGACCGCCCACTGCGCCGAGCAATATCGCGCCCGTCTTTTCACAAGAGGCAAAAGTCTTAGCGGGCAAAGGCTCACCAAGCGCATCAATCGCCGCCCCGCCAATGAGGTGGAATTCAGGCTCTAGCGTATGACCAAACTTATTCGCCATAGCTTTAAGAACAGCCAAAGCCGCATCCCCGACTTCGGGGCCAATGCCGTCACCCGGCACGTATGTGAAATTTATATTAGTCATCAAATTGTTCTCTAAGTTTTTTACTGTACGGCATACCTCTTTGACAAAAAGAACAAGGGCAAGGCTTGTGACCTCTAGCCTCTGGCCAATATCGCCACCCAACAACTTTTGGAGGCGTGTAAAACTTCATAATTTCTTTGGAAAGAATCTTACGAGGAATGATGACCTCTAATCCAAAAGGCGCTTCATGCTCTTTAACAATACCAATAGCTTCTGAAGCCGCTACCTTCATTTCATCAGCATTATAAGCTCCAACAGATACTACTTCCTTATCTGGGATACAAAACTGCACGGCAATTTTCGGGACTTTCCTAAACCGTCTAAGCTCTCGACTCCACTGATGCGTTACCAAATGATCCTGCATTACAGGCATACAATATACGCCTTTCACGCGTGAATCCTTTCGGATTCCATTGGATTGAATTGACTTTTGTCTTTTCGTATCTGTTATGTGAATAAACTGAGCCAAACTTTTTAAAGTTTCTTGTTCTCATAAGCCGCAATGGCGTCGTCTTGATTTTGCAGATAGCCCATCTCGTCCACGCCTTCCATGAGACAGTGGCGGGAGAAGGTATCAACATCAAATTTATAAGTGCCGCCATTACGCGGCAGGCGGACTTCACAGCTCTCCAAATCCACAGTCACCTCTGCGCCGGGGTTCTCGAGCAGCCATTGATGGGCGCGTTTATCTATGACAATCGGGAGCAAGCCGTTCTTGAGCGAGTTCCCGCGAAAGATATCTGCAATTTCAGAGCTAATGACAACGCGAAAACCGTAATCGGTCAAACCCCAAGGCGCATGTTCCCGCGAAGAGCCGCAGCCAAAATTATGACCCGCGACAAGGATTTCACAGGCCTTACCCGCTTCGCTATTTAATTCATGGTTTGTGAGCGCGCCATTTTTATCATAACGTAAATTGGCAAATACATGTTCGCCTAATCCCGCTTTTGTCGTCATGGACAAAAACTTAGCAGGCATGATTTGGTCGGTGTCGATATTTTCGAGCGGCAATACCATGGTGCGCGAGGTGACAGTGGTAAGGGGCTTGAAGGTCATAGTGTTCTACTCCCTCCCCCGTTCACGGGGGAGGTAGGCCGCGCATGCGGGTCGGAGGGGGGAGCGGCAAGTAACACAGGTTTTTTCTGCTGTGCTCCCCCCATCCCCGCTTCGCGGTACTTCCCCCGTGAACGGGGGAAGGGTTTCTGTATTATACTCATGCCACACTCTCCATCTTACGCGGATCAGTAATAACGCCGCTCACAGCTGTAGCTGCCGCCGTTTCAGGCGACGCCAAAACAGTCCGAACGCCCGGTCCTTGGCGGCCCATGAAATTTCGGTTCGACGTTGAGACCACCAAATCTCCCGGCGCGCCAATATCACCGTTCATGCCCAAGCACATCGAACATCCCGCCTCGCGCCATTCAGCCCCCGCCTCTATAAATATCTTATCAAGGCCCTCATCTTCGGCGCGGGCTTTGACGAGGACACTGCCCGGCACCACGATAGCTGTGATATTTCTCGCAACCTTACGGCCTTTGAAAATCGCAGCCGCTGCGCGCAAATCTTCCATTCGCGAATTGGTGCAAGAGCCGATAAAGACTTTATCCACGGGCGTGCCTGCAATCTTATCGCCGCCTTTTAATTGCATATAGTCCAGCGCGCTTTCATCCGTGGCGTCTGCGGCGGCGGGGATAAGCGCGTCAATTGCCATGCCCATTCCTGGGTGCGTCCCGTAAGTGACCATGGGGCGAATATCTTCGGCGCGGATATTGACCTCTTTATCAAAGACGGCCCCCTCATCTGTCGCAAGGCTTGCCCAATC
>ENA-ORXM01000882-ORXM01000882.1-marine-metagenome-genome-assembly--contig:-NODE-882-length-46386-cov-4.085232_pt1 | contig 46386 bp, 28 predicted proteins | sample MGYA00237867_ERZ511480 | MGnify/ENA primary metagenome ERZ511480 (study PRJEB26309, sample SAMN06266103) | marine metagenome | isolation source: Algal blade | place: United Kingdom:Sidmouth, United...
TTGGCTATGAAGTCAATGGTTACGGCGTCGGCGATTTGGTAAAATATATCGATGGAATTTCCGATGCGGAAATCGATACCCTTATTCAAGAATATGAAGACACGTATACCATGGCTTCGAAAATAATGTCGGACGGTAGTATGCGTTCTTCGTTGCGCGATGCGGCAAAAATAGAATTGGGTATGCGCGCTTTTTTAACAGAGGGCGGATTTACTGCATTTACAAATACTTTTGAAGACCTACACGGTATAAAACAACTGCCGGGCATTGCAACCCAACGTTTGATGGCCGATGGCTTCGGTTTCGGTGCGGAAGGCGATTGGAAGACAGCTGCCCTCGTGCGCACCATGAAAGTTATGGGGGCCGGCCTCGACGGCGGTAATAGTTTTATGGAAGATTATACCTATCATTTCGATCCAAATAATACAGTAGTATTGGGGTCACATATGTTGGAGATTTGCCCGTCGATTGCAAAAGGTGATATCTCTTGTGAAGTACATCCTTTAGGTATTGGGGGCAAGGAAGACCCTGCTCGATTGGTTTTTAATGCTGGTGCCGGAAATGCGCTGAATGCTTCTATCGTAGATATGGGCAATCGTTTTAGAATGCTGGTAAATACTGTTGAAGCTATCGAGATTGAACACGCCATGCCAAAACTTCCCGTGGCGAGGGTGCTGTGGAATCCCAAGCCTGATCTGCAAACTGCTGCTGCGGCATGGATCTATGCAGGGGGTGCACATCATACCTGTTTCAGTCAAAATATTTCTGTGGAGTCGCTACAGGATTTTGCCGAAATCATGGATATCGAATTCCTATTGATAGACGAAAAAACTGATTTATACCGCTTCAAACAAGAACTTCGCTGGAACGAAGCTGCCTTTATACTGAACAGGGGATTTACTCGATAATCGAGATTTAAATGCTCCGACGCTTGCGTCGAAATCTAAGTTAAGGTTCCTTTAAATGCCTCGTGGGCTTGCCCCGAGGTTATTTACTTAATAGAATTCTTTGAGGTCTTGCCTTGAGTTCGGCACCCCGACAATCACGACAAATACCTCTAGTTTCTTGGTTCTTGTAGCGCAGCGGTCTTGAGTCTGATATCTAGGTGACTCCGCTCAGATTGTCTTTTACGGAGTATGGACAGTTACAGGGCAGTTTGTAGGCTTATTTATTCACACTGATCAACACCGCCTCGCAACTTTTTAAATCGGAATTCAATATTATTTTTTCTGAAGTCGTGCCATCGCTAATTTCTATTGAAACCGTGTTCGGTGGTGCTTTTCCGAGGTTATGGGCGTAGAGAAACAAGTCGTTCGGTTTGCTAGGGTCTATTTTAAAGGAGATATTTTTCCTACGATAGGTAAGTAGATGCTTTGAAATTATGGTCTTACCATTGACATATATCGATACGATGTCGCCATCTTGGCGACCATGATCCCAGATATCGATGCTTATATTTTCGTTTTTGAAAACCACTTCTCTTGTATAAGTAATATTTCTACCATCGAATGCCATGGGCTTTGAGACCTCAATCTTATCTTGACTGTTAGCTGATATACTGGCCATTTTTCGCGCATCGGCCGCAGCGTTTCGTATGGAAAAATAAGGTGTGGCGAACTTTGCAATTGAATATTTATTGTCAGGAAAGAGTTCGATACCTACTACTTGGTACGTATCTCCCGACCCAATGTTTTTTGCCAGTTTAATGCCGTCTGTAGAAAAAGTATTCTTGAAAGTACCCAGTTCTTGTACGACCATATCGTTACGCGTCAGAAAGAAACGTATCGTTTTTTCGGTGCCGATATTTTTGGTTTTCCATTCCAGTTTAGCGAGTTCATCGATTGTCCATGCAGTCGAAGCATTTGGCTGTGTGATTTCTAGGGATGATTTTTCGGTTATGGAATCGCCATAAGAGTTTCTTTCAAAATGTGAAGAATAGGCATACGAATAATGACCTAAAAGACATATCCAAAAAATAAGATAGAGCGGCTTCATTCCGAGCTAATGGGTTTTATCGCTACCAAATTCTTACTTGTAAAACCAATTTATCGTTATTCAGTAAGAACTGATAAGTTACTTTAATTCAAAGCTATAACGGATTTTAGGCTTAAATAGTGTCAACGGAACATTAATATTTAAGCTAAAAATGTTAAGGGTATACTTTGAGAATGGTTTGATAAATAACGAGATAATTAATTTTCTAAAATCTTCAGTTTATTCTCAAAAAATCCATTTTTATTTTAAAAATCGGTTTCATAAAAGGTGAATTACCGGAACTACTAAAAAGAACGACAAATGGAACTGGGATTATTCATTTTGCGCCATCGTTGACCTCGACCCATAAAACGGCCGTTTTACGGGACTATTCAGTACGCAAATTCTTAATAGGATTTGCAGAGGCGGATTTTATACCCTGATAGCTCAGCGTAACAACGGCAATTGCCAACACGACAACAATGGCTAAAACGAACATCCACCATTGCATGTCGATACGATAGGCGAAGTCCTCCAACCATCTATCCATCGCAAAATATGTTAGGGGTATCGATATGATAATCGCAATGGATACCAATTTTAAAAAATCAACGGATAGAATCTTGACTATATCAAGGTTGCTGGAACCTAGCACCTTGCGTATACCGATTTCCTTAATACGTATCCTTGCTGCATAGGCGGAGAGACCGTACAGTCCGAGGCACGAGATAAGTATCGATAGCAGCGCAAAGGCATTGAACACTTTGCTCATTACATTTTCGGTAGCGTAAAGTTCGTCCAACTTTGAATCGACAAATGAGTAAGAAAATGCACTGGCTGGAGACAATGATTCTATAGTTTTTTCAAGATATTCAATTGTTTGTGGCAACTGGTTCTTCTTTACCTTTACCAAAAGGTGGTTCCCGTTATATGGATTATACTGAATTACCATTGGCTCGATGGGCGAATGTAGAGAGGCAAAATTAAAGTCTCCGACCACCCCGACAATGTTGGCCGTATCCCTACCGACAACCACCCTTTTACCGACCGGATCGCCCGTTCCGAATATTTTTGCGGCGGCCTCGTTGATTATGAATTCCGTATTGTTGAATTTGGGGAGCTGGTTGAAAAAGTCACGTCCTTTGGTAATGGGTATATCCAACGTCGATAGGAATTTATCATCGGACAACATCACTCGGGCATCGAACCCTTCGGAATATTCCTGGGCATTACCGAGGGGGGTCATTAAATAAGAACCGAACCTGTCCCCTGGCATGTTGGTCGCAATAGAAAAACTCTCGATAGCCGGATTTTCCAACATCTTCCCCTTTAAGGCATCAAGGTTTTCCCAAGTGTCCCGGAACATCGTAACTGCCAAGACCTGTTCTTTGTCAAAACCAAGGTCTTTGTTATGAAATAGATTCATCTGGTTGTAAATGATTACCGTACCCACGATCATGAATACGGAGATAACGAACTGGAACACAATGAGCGAGTTTCTGACTATATTGACGCGCGGACCGGAATTTTTTCTGCTTTTAAGAGACGATACAAGATTGAACTTCGAAACGAAGAAGGCGGGGTAAAGCCCGGCCAAAATTCCTATTGCCACAAGCATTAATAAAAGGATCCCAAAATTGGAAAACGTGAAAATGGTTTCGGGTATGAACTGTTTTGAGGTCAGGTCGCCGTAATAAGGTATCGCAAGCGCAAAGAGTACCAAGGCGAAAAGTATAGCTATGAAAGTAACAAGAACGGAATCGGTCAAAAACTGTTGGATAAGCTGTTTCCTATTTGCCCCCACTACTTTGCGTACCCCGATTTCCTGTACCCTTCCGAACGATTGTGTTGTAGAGATGTTTATAAAGTTAACGGCGGCCAAAAGAAGAATGAACAACGCCACGAACGAAAAAATATACACATAGGCGATATCGCTGTTGGCGTTCATTTCTTTTTCCAGCTTTGAATGTAGGTGTATATCGGTTATCGGTTGAAGTCTCAGTTTCCTCAACGAAATGGTTTCCGCACGGGTCTCTCCGTGGGGTTCGTAAAAAGCTACCATAAAATCTTCCATCTTGGAGCGTAATGCACCTAAAGAGGCGTCCTTTTTCAAAAGGATATAGGTATAAAAACCTGACCACCCACGACTGGCCAATGCTCGCTCGTCCTGATATCTGGCTATCGTAGGCATCGATATCAAATAATCAAAATCCAGATGGGTCTGATAGAGAAACCTTTTAACGACTCCGGCGACTTTTAATGAAATTCTTCTATTATCGTCCGTTATTGTTTTTCCCAAGGGATTTTGATTGCCGAAATATCTATTGGACATTTCCTCGGTCAAAATGATGTTGTTCATTTCGGCAAGTGCGGTATCCGGATTGCCATATATAAATTCGAGATCGAACATTTGAACGGCACCGGCATCCACTATAAAGCCCCCATCTTCCTTGAACTGTCTGCTTTCTCCCGTTTCCGATGTGTAGCTTAATAACTGATGCGTGGCAGGGCGATGAAATCGTACCGCCATTTCCACCTCCGGCAAATCGCTTTCCATTTCAGGCCCCAAGGGTGGTGGGGTCGCCGCCCAATGACGTGCACCTTCTCCAAAATTTTCATTGGTTACTCTAAAGATACGTTCGGAATTTGAAAATGAGCGATCATAGCTGAGCTCGTCTTTGACATGGAAAACGATAAGTAGTACGCAGGCTATTCCCAAGGATAGTCCAAGTACTTTTATAATTGTGTAGGAGAGGCTACCGAACAGATTTCTCAAAGCCGTTTTAAGATAATTTTTATACATGATATTCGATTTTGATTGATGGTGCCAAAACCCTTGATTCGATTTCAAATCTGCTAATCAAAAAGTTGGCAAGGGAATCGACAACAGTATTAACTCAGCTAACTTTATGCCATATCTTTAATATATTGAATTTCAGCATATTGTATTTGAATTAGAAAAAAAGTAAGAGTATTATGTACACTTTTTAGACACTTGATGTCAAATTTGTTCACACTTAAATCCTATAATTTGTTTTGTTGAATGGCAAATTACATTAAATTTTAGCAAATCTTTAGTTCTGTAAAACGAACGTTTTATGGGACTGAACAGCTTAAAGAAAGTTACTCTTTTAAAATCATCGATTTTAGTCATTGCGAGGTGTTACAAATCAAAAAGCAACTTCAGGAAACAATAAATTCGTAGATTTAACTATATGCGTTAGAATGAGCTCAAAAAGGGTTCATGGTTTGGGAACGCTGACCCGTTAGAAAACATGTACAAAGAGCTACTTCTCGAATGCCACAACAGAATCCGGCCGCATATTCACCGTACCCCTGTACTTTCATCTCGATTGATCAACCAATTGGCCGAAACCGAAATAGTGTTCAAATGTGAGAACTTTCAAAGGGGCGGTGCCTATAAAATTAGAGGTGCTAGCAATGCAGTATTGCAACTTAGCGAGGCCCAAAAAGAAAAGGGCGTGGTCACACACTCTTCAGGTAATTTTGCCCAAGCACTTTCGCTAGCCGCAAAGAGAATAGGTGTTCTAGCTACCATCGTTATGCCGTTTACCGCACCCGATGTCAAGAAAAATGCTGTTTCGGAATATGGAGGAAAGATTATTGAATGCGAACCGACCCTAGAGGCCAGAAATAAGACCGCAAAAAAAGTAGAACATGAAACGGGGGCCGCTTTCATTCATCCGTCAAACGATGAAAACGTAATCATCGGTCAGGGAACGGCCTGTATGGAATTGCTGGAAGAATACTCGAATCTTGATTATCTAATTGCGCCGGTTGGAGGCGGTGGACTTATTGCGGGCACCTCTCTTGCCGCGCACTATTTCGGAAACAATTGCAAGGTTATCGGTGGAGAGCCCTTTGAAGCAGATGATGCCTACCGTTCGTTGAAAAGCGGTAAGATAGAATCGAACGAAACCACCAACACGATTGCAGACGGACTCAAAACCCGACTGGGAGACAAAAGTTTCCCCATAATACAGAAATATGTGGATGAAATCATTCGCGTTACGGAAGAGGAAATCGTGGTAGCCATGCAATTGGTATGGGAACGTATGAAAATCGTTATCGAACCTTCAAGTGCGGTAGCCCTCGCAGTCGTTTTACGGGAAAAAGAAAAATTCAGGAATCACAAAACCGGAATTATCATTTCGGGAGGAAATGTGGATTTAAAGAAGCTTCCTTTTTAAGAGACGTGAGGAGTGAGGCGATTTACAGATGGTAGTAGGTGGGAAGTGGATTTAATTTTTTTGCTCCCCTCTTTAGAAAAAAAAGGGGAAATTTCGTTTTGCCAAATGGGGAGCCTGCCTGCCGGCGAGACAGGTTTGATTCGCAAACTAGCTCACGTACTGCACACCCAATTTCTTTGTGGTCTCAGACTGGCAGACCTAATCCCTCAGTCCATCAAAGGCGGACACCTGGAGCAATCCTCTCGGTCGTGCCTCCCTCGTCGGTTGCAAGTGAAAAAGGGAGAAGCTTTACTTTCCCCTAAAAAATACTATCCTTCAGTAACTTTCCCAAACATTTGTTTAAGTGCGATTAAAGCGTATTTTTAAAACAAAATCAAGAAAATATGGGAACACGAAGAAATTTTTTGGAAAAACTGACCGTTTCGGCTGTTGGTATTCCATTAGTATATAACACATCAAATCTTTTTGCAGCTTCCGACGAGCCGTATCAGGGTCCCACGCTAAAAGTTGCCCTTATGGGTCTTGGCAGTTACGCCGGTCGGGTGGCCGATGCCATGCAGTCGTGCAAGAGGGCCAAGATAACCGGACTCATCAGCGGTACGCCATCAAAAATAACCGATTGGAGCGCGAAATATAATGTTCCGAAGAATAATTGCTACAATTACGAAAACTTTGATGCCATAAAAGATAATCCCGATATCGATGCGGTTTATGTTATCACCCCGAACGGACTCCATAAGGACCAATCGATTCGAGTAGCCAAGGCCGGCAAACATGTTATCTGCGAAAAACCCATGGGGGTCAATGCAGCAGAAGGACAGGCCATGGTAGATGCCTGTAAGGCTGCCAATGTAAAACTATTGATAGGTTATCGTATGCACTATGAGCCAAAAACCATGGCGGTCATTCAAATGCGAAAAGATGGCGAATTCGGCAAGGTGAATTTCTTTCAAGGGCAATCTGGTTTTCGTATTGGTGATCCTACCCAATGGCGATTGAATAAAGAATTGGCCGGCGGCGGTGCTATGATGGATATCGGTATCTACTCGATCAACGGCTCTCGCTATATGTTGGGTGAAGATCCGATTTGGGTAACAGCTCAGGAAACCAAAACAGATCCGGTAAAATTCAAGGAAGGTGTCGATGAGACCATCCAATTTCAAATGGGATTCCCGAGTGGGGCGGTGGCGAACTGCCTATCGACCTATAATATGGGAAATCTAGATCGGTTTTTCATGACCGGCAGCGACGGGTGGGTAGAAATGAAACCTTCTACGGGCTATGGCCCCATTGAAGGTCGCACGCATAAGGGCGAACTTACCCAACCGCATGTTACACACCAAACGCTTCAAATGGATGGTATGGCAGAACTTATTTTTGATGGCGTACAACCTATCGTACCGGTAGATGGTGAAGAAGGTGTAAAAGACATGAAAATCATCGATGCCATATTCAAGGCCGTGAAGACCGGGGGTCAAGTTGAAATCAAGATTTAATTTATAGAATCCTTCCCCTGAGAAGGATGTGTCCGTTACGTACAAGGGAAAGGAACCGGTTTTGTAGGGCACTCTTAGTATTCCAGCAGTTCTATTTTTCTAAAATCAATGGGATGACTGTTCGACTGCAAAGAGATATATCCTCCTTTTACTGCGGTATCTCCATTTTCCATCAAGGTTTGGGCCATTTCGTTTTCGGGGTCATAGGTCGGGTTAGCGTAGCTTAGAATTTCTTCGCCATTTACATAATGGGTAATTTGTCCATCTTTAATATCGATTTCAAGGGTTACCCATTGGTCGCCATCAAAGGCTCTTGAAACAGTTGGCTGAACACAGGTTGTGCTGTTTTTTTTGCCATTTATTTCAAAAGACATGCCGTTGGCGCAAGCTGCCCCGACGGGTCGGTCTTCGGTACCATTGCTACCGTGCAGATTGTATTCGAGGCAGACCGGAAAAGCTTGGTTCAATTTTTGGGTTTCCGGAGGTTGCCCATGAAATTGTATACCGCTGTCACGATAGCCCCATTTGGGCGCGCCAGGCGCGGTTTTACCCACAAATCGGTATTCTGCCCTTAATCTATAATCTGAAAGTTTCTTGTTGTAGTAGAAGGTGCCAAAACGGCCGTTGAGGTCTTCACCATATCCGTCGTAGCGGATGCTCAAAATACCGTCTTCGACACGAAACGTATTCCCGAAGTTTTCGCCTAAAGGATAACTGGTAATTTTCATCGTCCAGCCTTCAAGATCTTTTCCATTGAAAATGGAAACCCAGTTTTCTTTTTCCGGAATTTCTTTGGATGCTGTAGTAGCATTTTGTTTTTCAGTTTTTTTGTCTCCACAGGAAATACATCCTACTACTAGTAGAAGGAAGACAAGAAATTTATTTTTAGTTGGATTCATCTGTTTTCTAAAGAATTTATCTTAAAAATAAACATATAATCCATACAAAGCGTAAAGAAGAGATATGGCCAGATCGGATGTACGAAGTATAAATTGAGTTTTGAACCAGCTTCTCCGTTAAGCCTGCGTTTGAACTTGATACTTTATATCAACTTATGCTCGATTGCCATCTTTACCAACTGGGCAGCATTTGTTACCCCCATTTTTTGAATCAGGTTTCTGCGATGTGTTTCTACGGTCAGCGGACTGATAATCAATTTTTCGGCTATCTGGGGCGTTGTGATTCCTTCGGCGACCAAACTTAAAACCTCTTTCTCGCGTCGCGTCAGTTTAGGAACGGCAATACTGTCAAAAATGGAATCTGCCAAAATTTTCTGGATCTCACTACTAAAATAGGATTGGCCGTTATAAATCTGATGAATGGCGGCCGCCAGTTCTTTGAAGGTAACATTTTTCAGCAAATAGCCCTTGGCCCCGTTCTTCACCATTTGCTTTATAATACTGGGATCGTTGTAGGTACTGAGTCCGATTACCTTGATATGTGGATATTTTTTAGTGATTTTCTCACAGATTTCCACACCGTTCATATCGGGAAGATTAATATCTAAAATCACCACATTGGTCACATGACTTTTTAGAAAAGAAAAAAGGTCCGAGGCGTTCTCAAAACAATTGACCACTTCAATGGTATCGTCTTCACCAAGCGATGAACGAAGTCCTTCAATCACCAAAGGATGATCGTCGACAACCACAACTTTTATTATTTCCGCCCTCATATCTTTTCTATTTGTATGTTAACTGAAGTACCCTCGTTTACTATCGAACGCACATCCATAGTACCGTTTAAAAAATTCACGCGATTCTTAAGGTTCGTAAGTCCCAATCCGTTTTCTTGATTCAGCCTCGCGTAATCAAAACCAATACCATCGTCTTCAACCGTTATATCGATCTTGCTAGGGTCGTGTATAAATTGAATAAGTATCTCGGTAGCTTTCGCATGTTTTAAAGCATTGTTTATCAATTCTTGAATGATACGGTAAATGGTCAATTTTGTATTTCGATCTTCAATTTCTTCTGTGCTATAATACTGAAGTACAATATTCGTATCCTTATATTTCAGTGTACTACAATAATCTTCTAACGCTGCTTTTAGGCCGTATTTCAGTAGGGTCTCAGGCATAAGATTTCTTGCTACCCCGCGAAGTTCTTGTAACGAGTCATCGATATTTCCTAGAATATCATTTAATTCGGGAGCGGCTTTTTTAACCTTTTCCACTTCCGAGAGCTTCGAAAGTTTAATGCTTATTCCCGATAATCTTCCGCCAAGGCCGTCGTGCAAGTCGGCCGCTAGCCGCTTTCGTTCTTGTTCAACGCCTTCCATCATCACACCAAATAGATCGCGTTCTTGTTCCGATTTTAGCCGCTGTATTTCTTGTTCTTGTACTTTCTGGGTTAAAAGCGCTTTTTTCTGGCGATTTCTATAGGTCAGGTAACCGGAAACCAAAATAAAGAGTAAAGAACCTAATAACATGTAGAGCAAATAGTTCTGCGATTTCTTTTTTTCAAGATCTAGGTCGGTTCTATCGTTCATTATCTGAAGCTCTGCGATTTCGCGGTCTTTTTTTTCTTTTTGGTAGAGTTGTTCTAATTGAAAGGTTTCACGGGTCAATTCATCTTCTTGCACACTATCGTTAAGAACAAAATATTGGTTTACATATTCCATTGCTTTTTTGACGTTGCCCGATCGATCTTCCATTTTTGCCAACTCTTTTAGGGCATATGCACTTCTAGGAGGATTGTTCTCAATATTAAGCTCATAAAATTTCAACATATATTCTTTCTCCATTTCAATGTTGCCCAACTTCTTATGCAAAGTGATGTATTCCAAATATTGTTGTGAGAGTACCCCGTATGCTTTTTTTTCTTCGATAATCTTTATTGAGGTTTCAAATTCCTTTAAGGCCAGATCGTAATGCCCGGTTTCTCTATACAATACGCCGAGCGTTTGATGGTACATTTGCCAAGTAGATGATTCGGGAATTTTGTTCAAGATGGTCAATGAGTTATCCAAAACATTTTTAGCACCTTGAATAGAGTCCATTTGTAAAAGACAATTGGCAAATAGTAGCCGATCAATTGAATATTGCGAATACGCATCCGTTTTTTCGTAGTTGGCATCGTTACCCTTAAAATAGGCATACGCTTTTAGAAGTCTTTCCTCATTAAAAAATGCGATGGCCAAATTAGTGTTGATAATGGCACTTGACTTATAATCTTTTAGCTGTTTGACGACGGGAGCCAATTCAAGTAGATATTTCATCTCTTCAACAGATTTACCTTGATTTCCAAGACTAGCTGTTAGATTCAACATCACATCTGACCAAAGTTTCAAAAGTTCTGGAGTGGAGTCTTTTTCGATTAACTTTTCGAAAATATATTTGGCTTTTTTCTCATATTCTTCGGCTATCGACATTTCATTATAATCAAAATGAACGCCCCCTAGCGTGGTATAGGCCTTTCCAATGCCCAACGAATCACCGTCTTTTTCAAAAAAACTTACGGCCCTTCTGGCATAATCAAAGGCTTTCCTTGAATCAATGCCTGAAGCCTCTTTGGCAATCTCACTCATGCGATAGGCCTTTTGAAATTCATTGTCGCCTGCATTTAGCAGCAGCTCTAGACTATCTATTTTTGAAATAGCGGTCTGTTGCCCAAGTAGCGACTGACCTAAAAAAAGGTGAAGTAGAAATACCGAGAAAACCAATCTTGTTATCCTAAAATACATTTTTACAAGATATTAAATGGTATTTCAAACTGCGAAAAGATGGCCAAAAATACCTGTAAACTAGTAGAGATTTATACTTGGGAACGAGGACATGAATCGAATCGAACTCAAATCAACTTTTTATCGACCGCTATTTTTATTAACGATGCAGCATTCGATACTTCAAGTTTTTGCATGAGGTTACGCCTGTGCGTCTCCACTGTAAGCGGACTGATAAATAACTCTTCGGCAATGGTATTTGTGGTCTTGCCTTCTGCGATAAGGGTTAGAACGTGCTTTTCCCTGCGGGTCAGTTTCGGAAAATCTTTACTTTCTTGTGTAACGGAATCGGCCAATATTTTTTGTACTTCGCTACCGAAATAAAAATTACCTTGGTGAACCTGGGAAATGGCCTTCACGAGCTCATCGGAAGTTGCATTTTTTAATAAATACCCCTTAACCCCGTTTTTAATCATCTGATTTATAATACTGGGTTCGCTATACGTGCTCAGTCCTAAAATTTTAATGGTCGCCCGCTTGTCGAGAATAAACTTCACCATTTCGACACCATTGATATCGGGTAGGTTCACATCAAGTAAAATTACATCTACAATTTCCTTTTCGAGAAATTCGAGTGTGTCCTTGCCATTCGTAAAATGGGTTTTGACCGTAACTGATTCGTTGTCGCTCAAAAGGGTTTTTAGTCCTTCGATTACCATGGGGTGGTCATCGACAATAAGAACACTAATCGGTTTATGCTGCATCGATGTTGATATGTACGTTAACGGTTGTGCCTTCATTTTCTTCACTTTCAAAATCTATATTGCCCTTCAAGTAGGCCACGCGGGTCTCTAGGTTCGAAAGGCCCATACCAGAATCTTTCTGTACTGGATTTTTATTTTTATCGAAACCAACGCCATTATCTTCAACGGTTATGTCAACTTGGTTACCTGTTCGCATGAACTGCACCAAAACCTCGGATGCTTGGGCATGTTTTATTGCATTGTTGATCAATTCTTGTATTACGCGGTACATCGTAACCTGTTGGTTCAGTTCAATACCCTGATCAGTGCCATAAAATTGTAAGGTTACCTTGGTGTCGGTGCCGGTCATGCTACTGCAATAATCTTTAAGGGCCGCTTGAAGTCCGAATTTCACCAGCGTCTCGGGCATCATATTTCGAGCAATACTCCGTAATTCGGTCAAAGAATCATTTAGATCTTTTATTACTTTCTGTAGCTGTTTTTTAGGGTATTGCTTAGGTTCGTCTTTGTCCAATTTAGATAAATTCATGCTAATGCCCGATAGTCTTCCGCCCAGACCGTCATGTAAATCGATTGCAAGCCGCTTCCGTTCTTTTTCTTGCCCTTCGATCATAGCGGAAAAAATTTTGTTCTGTTGTTCTTGTTTTAACAAAAGAACTTCCGCTTCTTGCCTGCGTTCTTTTTTACGTGCCTTTCTGAGTTTTTGCCCGTAGGCATAGAAGCCTATAAAGAGAATCAGGGTTAGTACGCTTGCCAATCCGGCCAAGAGGTAGGCTTGTGATTTTTTTTCTTCGTTTTTAACCTTTAGGCCGAGAATTTCTTTTTCTTTTTGGGCTGTCTCGTATTTTAGGTTCAGCTCTTCGAGTTTGCCTACTGTATTTATAGTTTCGAGGCTATCGTATATGTCTACCGCCATCAACAGGTCTTTATAGGCATTTTCATAGTTGTTGGCCGCGGCTTCATATGCCGAACGTCGATAAAGACCTTCAAACCAGTTCAAGCCCCTTTTCATCACTTTGGCATTCTCGATATATTTCGTAGTATACGCAGAGGCACGTTCAAAATCTTCTAATTCTTTATAGGCTCGGGCATAACGCTGCATTACCATACCATAATGAACCGAAGCTTGATCGCCCTCTACCAGGCCCAAGATATCGTCAATTGAATTTATGGCCTCTTCGGGCTTCTGCACTCGTAAAAGGTATTGACTTTCCTGTAGTTTATAATTGAACAGATCAAAATCGTTGGGTTCTTTGTCGAGCATTGAACTTGCCTCGGCCAAGATTTTTTTCATTTGGTCAAGGGAGTCCAATCGTTCGGAAGTCATTGCCAACTGTGTGAGATTGAAAGTAGTTTCGGGGGGATTGTTGAGCAATCTATAGATATCCCGGCCTATCAACAAACTCGTATGAGCTTCGTTAAAATCACCAAGATTGATATATTTCACCCCTAGGTTCGTGTAGATATTCGCTAAGAAGATACTATCCCCTAATTTTTCGACCACAGGTATTACCCTGTCCGTAAATTCAATTTCTTTCTGGTCCTTACCTAGATAGCCATATGTAAGCCCGAGATTATATGTTCCATTTGCCCACAGCTTCAATAGTTGGTCTGAAGAATCGTTTTTTATAATACTATTGGCGAGTTCGTGACCGATTTCTAAATAGTTGGCAGCTTTTTTTGGATCGAGGTACATGTATGCTCTTCCCAAAGTAAAATTCGCATCTACACTACCGGTTCTGTACTTATTCTTTTTACTGATTTCTAATGCCTCGAAGGCAAATTCAAAGGTTTTTGTCGAATCTATACCGTCGTAGGCTCTGGCAAGCAAACAAAGCAGTTCGACTTTGCTGTTGATGATTTCTGCCCCATATTGTTCCTTTTCGAGATGTTCAAGTTTTTCTAGCTCATTTTTCAGGCTATCCCTATATGCCATCTTCGCTGTTTGACTAGATGCGAGCAATGGCAGAAACAATAATCCAATTAATACTAAGAGACGCATTTAATTCCTTTATTACGAATTACATAAAGCAATATACTACAACTATAGCCTTCTATAATTACCCACCATTCAATATACCAGAAAACCAGTAGAAATAACTAGCAGCTAGTTGGTATTACTGCATCGTGATTGATTAAAATTTTGTAAAAATCGAAGTGGATTTATTTAAAGACTATTTCAAAAATAATCATCCACGAAAACTAGTAGAAAAAAATACGCCCATGGGGGTATTTCGTAAACACGCTATTCAAAATACCTTGCTTTCAACATTTTTAACAAACTATTAAATCTTTAAAAAAACAGATTAACTATGAAAAAAGCAGCAAAAGTATTTGTCATCGCCGTCGTAGGATTATTAGGTAATAGCATGTACGGGCAATTTGGCGTAAAAGGCGGTTTGGGCGTGTCAAGTCTATTGGTGAAGAACAACGATGTGAATTTCAGTCAAGAATTATTCAATGCGGGGTTTAGCTTTCACGTGGGCGGTGGCTTTGAAATTGAATTTTCGGATATGATTTCTCTCGAACCGGGCTTTCTACTTACCCAAAAGGCCTACAGTATTGATGCAGGCCAGCTAATATCCAATAAACTGACATCGGTCGAGGTGCCCATTAACGTTAAGGTATATGCACTTGAGTTAGGTGATGTCGGTAGATTATACGGTCTTGGTGGCGCTTATGTCGGGTATACATTTTCCGCCAAAGAAGACGGTCAAAAATTAGATGTCGGCAACAAACGCTCAGATGATATAAAACCTTTGGATATCGGCGTAAATTTCGGTGCCGGTGTTCAGTTCTTCGATGCGCTTAACGTAGATCTTTCCGCAAGTATCGGTATGGCCAACTTATCTAATATTCAAACGAACGGCGCCAAAATAAAAACTAGGGTAGTTCGTCTTACGGTTACCTATCAATTTGGAAGGTAGGTTTTTTCCTCTCACGGAAAACCAGTAGAAAAAAATACAACCAACCGGGTATTTGTTTGGCTTATTGTTTGGGCTACTTTGGTCTCATGGAGAGGTTCCAATTTTTCAAGAAAAAAAACCGACCAAAAATAATCGATATGAAAACGCCACTTCTTTATTTTGGATTAGTATTTATATGCCTGAACCTAAGTTGTAAATCACAACAATATAGTATGGATGATTTGCCCGAAAAACAATTGGTTTTCGGGAAAGGAGGAGGCATGTCGGGAGCAGTAGATACCTATATTTTATTGGAAAATGGTCAGCTATTCCATTCGAACTCCATTACAAAAGAGACTGAGGAATTAGAGAACATCGGTAAAAAGGAAGCTGAAAACTGTTTTGCCAAACTCGATTCGCTGTCCATTGCCGACATGGACTTCAACCACCCCGGTAACATGTACTACTTCTTGGAAGAAATCAACGGAGCCGAAATACGTAGGATCACATGGGGTTCCGAAAACCACGAAATTTCCGAAGAATATAAAGAATTCTATAATCAACTAAGAACATCTATAAAATAGATTGGCTATGAAAAGAGAACTACTGCTAAGTTTTATCTTTTGTTGTCTAATGGGTATTTCCCATCTCGAAGCGCAAGATACTTTTGACGATAAGCGACATCCCGATACACAAACGGCAAAATCGACGGCAACGACAACGGCTAAATTCAATAGTCAAGGTTTGCCCATTAAAAAGGATAAGCGTACTTCGTCGCTAACAGCCCGAACCAATTTTCAAATGCCCTCGGTTTTCAATTTAGACAAGGCGGCTTCATTGTATAAACATAAAGTTATAGGTAAGGGAAAAAACGGAATTCCACTTTTTATTAAGAGCGAGGCCAAACCGGAAACCGCAAAGTTGACGAATCGCCAATCTATCGAAGCTGTCTGTAATGATTATTTAATGGATGTTAGTGGCTTACTACAGATCAACGACCCTTCTTTCGAATTTAAAACAATCTCACAAAAAACAGATGCACAAGGTTTGACCCATATTAAGTTGCAACAGTCATTTAAAGGCGTAAAGGTCTATGGCAGTGAAGTAGTTGTTCACTTGAACAAACGCCGACAGGCAGAGGCCATAAATGGCGGAAGTCGGCCCACGCCCCAACTCGAAAGTGTTTCGCCAAAACTAAGTCTGGCCAAATCATTGGTAATTGTGGAGAATGACCTGGGCACTACTTTCCCTAAAAATACTAGTGCCGAGGGTGGTTCGGCATTAGAAGTATCTCCTCCCGAGGAAGAACTTTTGATTTACACCTTAGATGGGTTAACCTATTTGGCAAGGCACTTAACGGTCTACCCGAATATTATGGATCGATGGGAATATTTTATCGATGCTAACACTGGCAAAATATTGGATAAGTTCTACCATACCTGTACGCTGCACTATGACTTCAACGAAGATGAAACGCATTCTGATTCCTCTTATTCCCCTCCTGAAAATGGAAGTGGAGCCGACCTGAACAGAGTAAACAGGCAATTGAATTCGTTCAGCACCAACGGAAATAACTATCTGATCAACACCACAAAATCGATGTTCAATGCCGGGCAGTCCGAGATGCCCGATAATCCTGTAGGGGCTATAATGACATTAGATTTGAGAAATGAAGCTCCTGAAGAAGGCGTAAAGGTTTTTCATGTTACATCGAACACTACTACCTGGAACAACCCCACAGCCGTATCGGCCCATTACAACGCAGATGTATCTTATGACTATTTTCGAAATACGTTCAATAGGAATTCTATAAACGGTCAAGGCGGCACCATTATATCTTTTATCAACGTAGCCGACCCAGATGGCGGTGGTGGATTTGACAATGCCTTTTGGAACGGTAAAGCGATGTTCTACGGTAATGGCCGTTTAGCCTTCAAACCTTTGGCCGGTGGTCTAGATGTAGGTGGGCATGAAATGTCGCACGGGGTGATAGGTGCTACCGCCAATCTTGAATACCGCAATCAGTCAGGAGCCATCAATGAATCTTTTGCCGATATTTTCGGTGCCATGATCGATCGCGACGATTGGCAACTTGCCGAAGACATAGTCGAAACACAGTATTTTCCATCGGGGGCTATGCGCGATATGCAAAACCCGAACAATGGCGGTGCCCGTCTGGGAGATAACGGGTGGCAGCCTAAAGATATGACCGAGTTTTATACGGGAGAACAAGATAATGGGGGAGTGCACATAAATAGCGGTATTCCGAATAGGGCCTACTATTTGGTTGCGACCGACATCGGAAAAGACAAAGCGGAACAGATTTATTATCAAGCGCTAGATAATTACCTGACCGTCTCATCTCAATTTATCGATTTGCGGTTGGCCGTGTTAAGGGCTGCCGCGGATATTCATGGTGATGGTTCTGCCGAAGTGCAAGCGGCACAATCGGCCTTTGATACCGTTGGCATTACCGATGGCGAAGGTACAGATACCGAAAACGAAATTCCCACGGCCAATGGAAGTGATTTTATTCTAAGTCTCGATATTCGAACAGATGATCCGAATACCTTATATATTTCAGATACCAATGGCGAGAACTTCATACCCCTTACAACGACAAGGGTCGATCGCAAGCCAAGTATTGCAGACGATGGTAGTTTTGCTATTTACGTTACCGAAGATAATACCGTTAATGCGGTTACTTTAGACCCGAACAACCCTGAGGAGAGTGTGCTTTCAGCAGAAACGATTTGGGCCGCTGTAGCACTTTCAAAAGACGGCACCAAATTGGCGGCAGTTCAAAACAACCAAGAGAATATCATTTATATTTCCGATTTGGTCAGTGGTGAATCCCAGTCTTTTGAACTGTATAACCCTACTTCTGCCGATGGTGTGAGAACAGGTGAAGTACTGTATCCCGATGCTTTGGAGTGGGATTATTCGGGCCAGTATCTCATCTACGATGCCCTGAATAAATTAGAAAATGGGAATGGTGAAGATATTGATTATTGGGATGTTGGTGCATTAAGGGTTTGGAACAACCAAAGCAATTCTTTCGGAGATGGAGACATTTAAAAGCTCTTTACGAACCTACCGGAAGGGGTAAGTATTGGCAACCCTTCCTTTTCAAAAACCTCGGGTAATATATTGGCATTCGATTATCTCGATGCGCTCAATGATACGTACGAGGTGATTACGGCGAATATCGAGACTGGTGAGGTCAAAACGGTTTATCAAAACAACAAATTGGGCTTTCCCAACTATTCGAAGACCGATGGGCAGCTTATTTTTGATTCGTTCAATAATGGGGATGAAGATGTTTTGGCCATCGGTATGGCGGCCGATAAGATAAGTCCTTCGGGTAATGCGTCAGAATTGATTCCGAATGGAAAATGGGGTATTTGGTACACCGTCGGTGCCCGCAGCACGCTCAGTAGCGAAAAGGAAATAACGGATTTTAGGTTCAATGTAGTCGCTCCGGCAGCGGTCGGTGTCATCAACGGAAACCAGATTACCGTTGACCTTCCCAACAATATTAACAAAGAGAATTTGGTGGCGACTTTTGCCAGTTCGGCGAAGACAAGTGTCTCAATAGCGGGCACGCAACAGCAAAGTGGTATCACTTTAAACAATTTTACGAATGCCGTTGTATACCGCGTTACCGCAGAAGACGGTTCTACAAAAGACTTTACGGTGACCATCGGAACGGCCGGCCCGGTTGACCCCAACGACAGCGATGGAGATGGTGTTCTGAACGCCCAAGATCAATGCCCCAATACACCTCCGAATGCTACTGTAGATACTAACGGATGCGAAATATTCTCGCTGCCGGCAGATAACTTCAGGGTACTTTCAAAAGGAGAATCCTGTAAGGACTCGAATAACGGAAGTATAACGATTAGCGCAACGGCCAACAATAATTATACGGCGACAATATCGGGCAATGGCGCAAATACCTCCAGTAATTTTACGAACGGGGCTTCATTCGATGATTTGGAAGGAGGTATGTACACTATCTGCATAACCGTGCAAGGCCAAGCAGGTTACGAAAACTGTTTTGATATAATCGTTGTCGAACCGGAAGACCTATCGGTTTCCGCGAAGACCGATCTCACGGCCAAATCGGTAACCTTGAATTTAGCCGGTGGTTCTCTTTATACCATCAATATCAACGATGAGGTTTTTACGACTTCCGAATCGGAAATAACCCTTCCGCTGAAATCCGAGGCCACCAAACTAATGGTCAAAACGGATAAGGAATGTCAAGGGGTCTATGAAGAAATTATTGAACTGTCGGCGAAGACCATTGTTTATCCGAACCCTATCAGTAGTGGCGTAATTACGGTTCAACTGAGTAGGCCATCCCAAGAAAATATTGAATTACAACTGAACACTTTTGATGGGCGAACAATACTGCAAAAAACGGGGCCTCCAGGCACGAAAACGGTTACGCTGGATGCCGATGCCCTCCAATCGGGAATTTATGTATTGACGATCAACAATAACGGTACGAAAGAAACTTATAAAATTATAAAGCGATGAGAAGTATATTAAAAATAGCATTGGGCCTATTGGCAATTGGTACACTTACGTCGTGCCCTGGCGGAAAAGATGATCCTGAAGACGATATTCTCAATGAGGGCGGAGAACCCGGTAGCGTTTCTTTGGTTTTTCCAGATAATAATGCTGAATGTACGGAGGGCCAATCTTTAAATGATACGGAAAGTACCATAACTTTTCAATGGCAAGAGGGTGAGAACGTAGATAGTTATGAGGTGAACGTGCGCAATCTCGATACGAATAGCGAGAATACGACCAATGCCAATACGAACGAATCGGAGATTACCCTTACTAAAAACACACCTTATGAATGGTTCGTGGTTTCCAAGAAGACAGGTTCTGATAAAGTCCCCAGCAGCGCGAAATGGCGATTTTATAATGCGGGTACAGGGGTTGAAAATTATGCGCCCTTTCCGGCGGATGTCGTAAACCCTAAAAGAGGTCAAACGATAGCGGCCGCGACCATCGTTGATTTAGAATGGAACGGTAACGATGTCGACAATGATATTGAGGGGTTCGAGGTGCTGTTCGGTTCGACGAACGACCCAACGACTAGTATTGCCAATACGCCCCAGAGCACAGCAACTGCAAATGTTAACTCTGGTCAAACGTATTATTGGCGTGTAATTACGAAAGACAAAACAGGTAATACCTCGCAATCTGAAGTATTCAGTTTTACCGTACAATAATAATCTAACGATGAAAACACAAATAAACAAAACGTGCATTCTTCTTTTGGCCTCTTTTATGATGTTCGTCGTGGGTTGCACGAAAGATGATAGTCCTGGCCCCGAACTCGATGAAAACGGAGAGGTTGTTAACCCTGAACAAGGAGGACAAATTGTATCTGGCGATTCTTCCCTGAATTCTTTTTTGATCACAAGCAATGATGAGAGCGTTGTTACCGTAGATGCACAGTCCGGTCAAGAACAAGTGATTTTCACCTTTGAAGACTTGACTAATATTGAAGTGCTCCCCGAATATAACAACGGAAAGATTTTTGTCACTACGGATGATAATGCCGTGAATGCTATTGGCCCCGATGCTAAAAACCTGATTTGGGATACGCCCATGCTGGACTATAAGTTCAGCAGCCTCGGTCTTACCCCACCTGTTTGTATTGATGGGGTCTGCTATGCTTCCGGTGGTTTTGGTGTCGTCGTGGCTTTAGATGAAAATACCGGCGATTTGAAATGGTATTATGCTACCGATCCAGAGGGCGAGTTGGATAATGTTTTGAATGAAGCAGAAACACCGATTGTTCGCGGTGATAAAGTTTACATCTTCACGGATGAGGGTTTTATTAGTGATTTGCTTCCTTATTTACATATTCTTGATAAAAATACTGGACAACTATTACAAAAGCTTGAACTGCCTTTTGAAGTTACGGGAATTCCTGTTTTCGAAGAAAATACTTTATACCTGCCCGCCAAGAATATGTATGCCCTTGACGTAGAAACCTTTGCTATAAAATGGATGTTCGAAGCGGACGGGGTAAGCACACCATCTATTTTGAACGGTCGCATGGCTTTTCAGGCAAACCCCCTTGATGACTCGATTTCTTCGGTGCTGTATTGTTTGGATGCCGATTCGGGAAATCTTCAATGGCAAGTAGATACCGGTTTTGATAATATTTGGAGTCCGATAATAATTAAGAATGTAGTTTTCGGTATTTATGATGAGGCGTCACAATTTGCTTTTTCCCGAAACGGAAGGCCTTTTGCGGTAAGCCTCGATTCCGGAAGGCAATTATGGTATCGCGATAATGTTTCGGTAGATCATAGTCCCGTTTATGCCAACGGGCGGTTATTTTTTCACGGTCATGACATCGGTAGGTCAGATGACACGGATAATAATGTAGGTCTATTGAGTATGGACGCCAATACGGGAGAGGTACTTTGGCTGAACAACAGTTTTCGGTATCAGCGCACAATTACCCCACTCGTCGTAGCTGAAAACGGAGTTTTCGGGCCTTCATATTATAGAGGAAAATAATCGGGATATTTCAAAACGGTCTTTAAGACAAATTAAGTTTGAGTTTGGTTTGTAGAAAGGGTCCTGTCTGTAAAGACAGGGCTTTTTTTTGTGGGCTCTGATTGCCCTGCTACTGGTATTCCAGTAGGTAAAAAGCAAAAAATCCCGTAGAAAAAAATACAGCGAACGGGGTATTTCAGAAACAACGGCTATCAAATACCTTGCTACTATAATAATTAACAAGACTTCTTTAGAACATGGAAGTCTGCAAACTATAATAAATTATGAAAAAGTCAAGAAAAGTATTTGTAGTAGTAACACTATTCTTTTTAGGGTTTACATCGCAAGCCCAAATTTTTGGGGTAAAAGGTGCCGTTGGCCTAGCAAATATTTCATCGCCGAATGAAATTGTTAATGCAAGGTTCGGTAGAACATTAGGCGCCAGAATTGGAGGAACGATTGAATTTGATATCACCGATAATCTATATATCGGTTCGGGTCTAGGTTTCGCAAAAAAAGGAGCCTCAACTACGGGCGACAATATAAATCTATACTATGTAGAACTTCCTGCCGGCGCGCGCTATGATATACTTGAAATCGGTAATTCAGGATATCTTTATGCAAGTGCTGGCTTAAATTTGGGCATATTGGCGTTTGCTAATTCAGCCGGTGAGAAACTAAATGTCGGTAATAGCAACGGAGATGTTTTTAAAGGTATTGATTTAGGTTTCAGTACAGGTGTCGGGGTAATATTCGACGACCGCTTTGAAGTGGGGCTACTGACGGAATTCGGTCTACCGGATATTTCTACAAGTACTAATACCGTCATAAGAAACCTAGCACTTATGGTATCCTTTGGCTACAAATTCGGAATGTGAAAAAATATAAAGTGCTCAAATAAGTTTGTTTAAGTTGGTTTGGTTGAAAAGGTCTTGCAGCAATGTGGGGCCTTTTTTCTTAAATTTGACTGGAAGCCTTTTTTGAAACTGCACTTAAATTTTAAAAGTCACCTTATGAACATCGCCATACTCGGCTCGGGTTTTATCGCCCGTTTCTATGCCGAATCGCTACACGCCCAACGAAGAACCGATCGCATAACAAGTGTATATTCTAGAAATCTGGAAAATGCAAAACGTTTCGCCGACGATTATCAACTGTCACATCACACCGATGTAATGCAAGAGGCCGTTAACGGCAAAGACATTGATGTGGTATTGATTTCTCTTCCGAACCACTTGCATGAAGTAGCAGTGGCAGAATGCGTTAAGGCGAAAAAACATGTAATCTGCACCAAACCTTTGGGAAGAACTGCGGCCGAGGCCAAGCGTATGCTAGATATGGTGGAGGAGGCCGGTATCTTCGGGGGTTATTTAGAAGACCTATGTTATACCCCAAAGTTTTTAAAGTCGTTGGAAAGTATAAGACAAGGCAGTATCGGGCGAGTGCTCTGGGCAAAATCTAGAGAGACGCATCCGGGGCCACATAGCGATTGGTTCTGGGACAAAGAAAAATCTGGTGGCGGAGCGATTATCGATTTAGGTTGCCATTGCGTTGAAATAAGCCGAAATTTTATCGGTAAGAATATAAAACCCTTAGAGGTAATGTGTTGGGCCGATACCCAAGTCCATCCCATTGATGCCGAAGACCATGCCATAGGTTTGGTCAAATATGCCAATGGAGCCATTGGCCAGTTCGAAGTTAGTTGGGCATTTCGTGGCGGTATGGATCTGCGCGATGAGGTTATGGGTACCGAAGGCACCATTTGGATAAACAGCTTTCTACGTACCGGTTTCGAGATGTTTACCACGGGCAAGGGTGATGGCTATGTTGCCGAAAAGGCCGAAGTGAACAAAGGATGGTTATTTCCGGTCGGGGATGAGTCCCACGAATTGGGTTATCCCCATATGTTTACCGATATGTTTTCGGCCATTGAAGAAAATCGAGATCCCCAAGAAACTTTTTATGATGGCTATGTGGTCAATGCCATATTGGATGCCGCTTACAAATCTGCCGATACCAAATTATGGGAACCGGTAATTTTGGAAGACTGGCGTGGTGATAATCCAGATATATCTAGAAAAGAATTTACATCTTATGATGACGATTATTTTTTGATCAAAGAAGAGGTGTTGCCGAACGGAGATAGCAAACTGATTCTAAAACATAAGGTTTCGGGGGAAGTTGTTCAAAAAACGAATTGATTTAGATGCGATATTTTTTAGCTTTACCCAGCATCTATTCCTAAGATTTCAGCTTTTCAATCGTCTGGTCACTATCCGGACTTACCCAATCTGAACCTGAATTTTCGTCAAAACCGTTTAAGCTTGAATTTTTTATCGCATCGGCACCTACTTTTTCCAGTTCGGTATAACTGGCATGCTGCCCTTCTTTGTATGGATTGTTACGCGCGGCATTGTAGCAACAGATCAACGACCAACGGGAATGGTCTGATCGGTTTTGATCTGAGCGATGCAAAATATTGCAATCGAAGAACATGGCATCGCCTGGCTCCATTTCACAATGCACTAACGGAAACCGTTCCTTGGCTACATTGACGCGCTCCATGTCCGCTCCGGCTTGATCACCGGTCAACGCATGATCGACCCGTCCCATGGTATGTGATCCCTGTAGTACCTGTAGACATCCATTTTCTTTGGTGGCCTTATCTACCGCAATGGTTACACTGGTCAAAAGGGGTTGCAAGAGACCGAAATTATACCAATAACCATAATCTTGGTGCCATGTCCATGCGCCACCTACTTTGGCATCCTTTAGAATCATCTTAGAATGGTAATGATATACTTCGCCGTCAAGCAATTCTTCCGCAACATTAACAATACGCTCGCTTCGGGCAAAGGCTCCATAGATATTATTGCCAGGGTGGTTCCAAATGGAAAGTCGTACGGTACCACCTTCGCCATCGTCGCGTCCGTAGGAACGTTTATCAAGCTCACGGTCTGCTAAAGCGGCTTCTTTGAGCATTGCGATTTCCTCTTTATTAAAAAGATTTTTAAGTAGAATGTAACCATCTTTTTTATAGGCTTTTAATTGTTCGTGGGTCAAGATCATAGTGATGTATTATAAATATAGAGCGATAGAATCGGAACTTTAAAATTACAAAATAATACCTAGAGACGGGCATACGACATATTTACGTAATGTCTATATATCAATTGGAATCCTTCCCGGTTTAATTTAGCGAGAAGCGGTTCCCTCTCCTTGGGAGAGGGCTAGGGAGAGGACTTTCCCCCAAGGGTTTCTATATTGGTTCTAAATGTGCCTACGCACAAACCAGAAGGGAAGCCCACGCACAAAGGAAATATGTAGGCTGTTCCCTAATCCAAAAGTACCGTTCCCTCATTGTCTATTTTTTAAGGGAACGTTGTTGGCTAGTTTTGAGGGACAATCGACAATTATGAAATACAAAATAACCATTACCAAGCCCTGCCAAGAAAACTGGAACGAAATGACCCCGACCGAAAAGGGAAGTTTCTGTGCCAGTTGTAAAAAGGAGGTCATCGATTTTACGCAAACCTCAAACTATAAGCTTGCCAAGAAATTAGATAGAAAGGAAGCGGTTTGCGGTAGGTTTAGGCCCGACCAGTTGAACCGACAGATCAGGGTAGCGCAAAACAACCCCATGTACCGGGCGAGTATGGTAATGGGCTTTACGTCTATTTTTGCCGTTGCCACTCCCGTGGTCGCTCAGGTCGACCATACGTCCACCGAGATTATCGATCAACCTTTCGTAATGGGCAGGATCGATATTGCCCAAGGTCTATCGGACGTTATCATTATCAAAGGTTTCGTTCAAGATGCCCAAGCCTTGCCCTTGCCTGGGGCATACATTGTTTTAAAAGGTTCAAAAATAGGCGTACAAACCGATTTTGACGGGAAGTTTCATCTCGAACTCTCAAAGAAAGATTTTCAGGACAATTCAGTTTTGATCGTTTCGTACATAGGATACGAACCCCAAGAAATAAATGTATACGAAAAGACGGAATTTCTTTCGGTCGAGCTAACTGAAGATTATACTATTTTAGGAGAGGTGGTCATCATTAGAAAACAGAATTTTTTCGAGAAGGTCGGAAATCTATTTAAAAAAAAGGAAAATAGAATTTGCAAGAACGAAAAATGAACAACCAAGATTCCCGCCTTCACTTCGACACCCTTGACTTAGCTCAAGGGCCGAGCTCAGTAACCACGCGGGAATGAAAAACAAAATTTTGACGTACTAAAAAGAGCCTTGTCTTTCGACAAAGCTCTTTTACGAGAACACTATATGAAAATGAAAAAAATTACTATTGGTTGATTATTACAGGGCAATCTTACCTACAGTTCGATGCTTCCCAAACTTTTTGATGTGTAGGCAGGAAAAGTTGTGGTGTAACTAGGCAGAATTGTTTTGAAGAGTTTGTATATGTACAGTTTTTTCCAAGAAGTGATTTAAACTTTCTGCGTTTAAGCGAAAAAGAGCAATTTTTAGCAAATGGAGAAAGTTTAAATCACTTCCAAATAAAAACCTTTCTTCGGCTTAATGACTTATAGGTTTGATTTGAGATTGGTTATATATAAAATATGCCTTCTTGTTTTCGAGAAGCTTTTTCAAGATTCAGAAGAACACTGTGCACCTAACTTTTTTAGGACCTGTTAACATTAAACGGAAATCACGGGTTTTTTGATGATTTTTTTGGATTTCTAGATGGTTTTTGCAGAACATAGCGGGCTACGTTGGCGAAAAGCAGCAACGAAATACAGAAAAAGGGCGAAAAACCCCATTTTAGGCTTAGTGTTAACAGGCCTTAGTTGAAGAATAAGTAGTTTATCATTTACCGCTTTTTCTAATATCTGTAGGGTTCATATTCATTTTTTGTTTGAATATTCTTGAAAAATAGTGTTCGGAATGAAAACCGCATTCAAAGGCGATTTCGGAAATAGATAAGTCGCTTTCTTGAATGATGCGAGTAGCATTTCTAAGCCTGAGCATGAGCAGGTATTGATTAGGTGGGATTTCAAAAATTTCCTTGAATGATTTTCTAAACCAACTATAACTTACTTTGAATTGCCTGCATAGATTTTCAAAATCAATATTCTTGTTCCAGTACTTGTGTATTTCGTTCTGCATTTCATGGATGGTCCTCTTTTTATGCGAGAGACCATCATTATTTTTCAAAACTGACGCATAGGCAATGCCCAGTAGGTTGATTAAATGGAAAGATGCCATTTTCTTTAGTAAGACATTGTCGGTCTCAATGGTTTTGATAAGGTTTGAGAAAGTGTCTAAAAACTGGGGGATAAAAAATACGTCGATTATTGGGTTCTCAGGGCTAAAGCATTTTTGTTCCAGTAAATATTTGGCGTATTCACCATTGAAGCCTATCCAATACTCTTCCCATCCCGTACCCTTTTTGGGTCGAAACCTATGCCAAATATCAGGAAACAAAAGAAATGCGGTACCTGGACCTATTTTTTGGGGAGGAAGGCCGTTCGCCTCAAAAGTTCCTTCCCCATGAGAGATGTACACAATTTGATATTCCTTTAGGTAACGCCCTTTCTTCCAGTTGAAATAATACCCGTCGGGATGATCTTTCTCGGGATATTTAAGATTTGCAGAATGTACATTATGACCTAGGTTTAGAATTTGCACCCCGAAATTTTCTGAGGCTGTTTCGGGGTTGGGGTCGATATACTTCTTAAAAATTCTCATATCAAAAAATACAAATATTAATCAGTTTGTGTATGGATTTTATGATTTACATACTGTTATTTTGATAAAATAAGCCATTATTGACTCAAAAAATAGCGGAACTGTAAATTGTAAGCTTTACAAGTTTAATTTTTTGATACTTAAAAACTTCCTTTTGAAAATATAGAAGTAAAACGGAATAGGACAATTGCAAATCGGAATCATGCTTAAAACCAATAAATAATTAAAAAATGAATATTAAAGAGAAGCATTTGAAAATTTTGGTACTCTTCACATTCTTTACCTGTCTGTTTTCTTATGGGCAACAGACAATAAGTGGTGTTGTGACGGCAACCGATGGCACTCCTTTGCCAGGGGCCAATATTGTCGAAAAGGGTACGACCAATGGAGTGACTGCAGATTTTGACGGTAATTATACGATACAGGTTTCTGATGGTACTCCAATTTTGATAGTTTCCTATATCGGCTTTACAAACAAAGAAGTAGCTGTTAACGGTCAAAACTCAATAATCGTGGTACTGGAAGAAAGTGCCGCCGGGTTGGATGAGGTGGTCGTTGTCGGTTACGGCACGAAAAGAAAAAGAGATATCGTCTCGGCCGTTTCCGTTGTCGATTTGAAAGAAGTGAAAGACGTTCCGGCAACTGATGCTTCTCGATTGCTGTTAGGTCAGGCTCCGGGTGTCGTTGTGGGCCAGACTTCAGGTAGACCAGGACAAGAACTTAATATTGTCGTACGTGGTTTGAGCTCATTGGGGGCGGATAGCAAACCCCTTTACGTTATCGACGGTTTTCCGGTTGGGACGTCTACAGGTTTGAGTGTAGACCCTGCCGATATTGAATCGATGACGGTTTTGAAAGACGCAGCTTCTACGGCCATTTACGGTGCAAGGGGCTCTAATGGAGTTATCTTGATCAACACGAAGCAAGGGACATCGGGTCGCACGAGTGTGACTCTCGATGTTGTTTCAGGTATACAAAATATACCCGACGCAAGAAGGGAGAAAATGTTGAACGCACAAGAATTCGGACAGTTTCAAAAAGAAAGCTGGATAGATAGATTTATTTTGAGCGAAGGTCGAGAACCTACTGAAAGCGAGGTGCCGTTAAGAGTCAGAAATCCAGAACAGTACACCACATCGACCGATTGGTTTGACGAAATCACCAATGACGCTGCCATTTTTAAGAAATACAACCTTACGGTCACTTCGGGCGGTGAAAAAACGAAATCGGTTATTTCAATGGGCTATCTAGATCAAGAAGGTGTTGTTATCAACACTAATTTTGAACGCTTTAACATTAGGGCGAACGTAGAGACCAAGATAACTGACAAAGTACGTATCGGTGCGAATATTACCGGATCTCGAACCAACGAAAGATTTATACAAGATGGTAGTAGAAGCCTTTCTGTAGGAAGGGCATTATGGGCAGACCCCCGAGAGCCGGTGTATAATCCAGATGGTAGTTTCAATGACTACTTGGGGGGGCATTTGGCGGATGGTGACCTTATTTTCGGTCATCCCAATCCCGTTCAGTTGCTAACTGAAGAGAAGAATACTAGAAGTATCAACAGACTTCTTTCGAATGCCTATTTAGAATTTGATTTTCTAAAGAATTTTAAATTCAAGTCATTGGTGAACGTTTCACTTATCGGATCAAGGGAGAATAGATTCAGGCCTTCAACACTGGCCGCCAATGGCTTTAATAGTCCACCACCACGAGATGCAGTATTGAACGAAACCTATGAAGAAGAAGTGAACTGGTCAACAGATCAACTGCTTTCCTATTCAAATGTATTCAATGAGAACCATGTCGTAGATGTACTTCTTGGCTATTCGGCGCAAGAGTTCACACTTAGGGATATTGGCGGTAGGGGTCAAAAGTTTCCGGATGACCAGGTACAATTTTTAGATAATTCAGAAATTTTCAGCGTCGAGTCGGCTGAAAGCAGCTGGAGTTTATTGGCCTATTTTGCCCGATTGAATTATACCTTTAAAGATAGATACTTAATGTCTGCCACCTATCGTCGAGAAGGTAGTTCAAGGTTTGGGTCGAACAATAAATGGGGTAACTTTCCATCGGTATCGGTAGGATGGCGCGTGTCAGAGGAATCCTTTTTACAAAATGCTGAATGGTTAAACGATTTTAAACTTCGGGCTAGTTATGGTATTACGGGGAACAATAATATTGGGAATTACAGAAGTCTTTCAACGCTGGATTCAGAGAACTATGTATTGGGTAATTCATTTCAACCCGGTAAGGTATTGAGTTCATTGGCCAACCCCGATTTGGGTTGGGAAGAATCGAATCAATTCAATTTTGGTCTCGATTTGACAATTCTGAACAATCTGGTTTTTACAGCTGAATACTATAAGAAAACTACTGAAAATATGTTACTTCCTGTCAATATCCCTGTTATTTCCGGGTTTGAAACGACATTTACCAATATTGGCAAGGTTCAGAATACGGGTTTTGAGTTTGCGTTGGGCTATCGCAAACAGATTACCGATGACTTCAGTTTGAGGGGTAACTTCAATATTTCCTTCAATGACAATGAAGTTTTGGCGATAGACGGTGACAATGACGAGATAAGAAACGGAGGGTTCTACGGTACGAATAATGTTTCTCAAGTTGGTCGCCCTATTGGTATGCTGCATGGTTTTAGAAATTTAGGAGTTTTTAGAACTCAGGAACAGATTGACGCTTCTCCAACTCAAGATGGAGCGATACCCGGTTCTTTTATTTATTTCGATGCAAATGGCGATGGTGAGGTTTCGTACGACAGAACGGATTGGGTAGAAATCGGTAATCCTACTCCTGAATATGTCTGGGCGTTTACACTCGGAGGAGATTACAAGGCATTTGATTTCAACGCGGTACTGACAGGTGCCCAGAATTACGATATATATCGAAATATCGAATCGACAACACTTAACCTTGACGGTGTTTTTAATGTTGATGTGAGGGCCAAAGAACGCTTTCGTTCCGCAGAGAATCCCGGTAATGGCATAGTGCCAACCAGTAATTTTTGGAAGTGGGAACGTGAATCGAACTCTTTTTACGTACATGACGCTAGTCACGTGTGGTTACGAAGTGCTTCGGTGGGCTATACTTTACCCTTAAAAGAAAATGCGTTCTTAAGCAACGCCAGAATTTACATTAATGGCGATAACCTACATGTATTCTCTACCTTTCCTGGGGGTAATCCACAAGTTAGCACATCAGGGGGTATAAATCCGGGAAGGGATGACTCGGCCTATCCGGTTCCAAGAACAGTAACCTTAGGGGCAACACTATCATTCTAATCAATCTTAAACCTATCAAAATGAAGTTTTCAATAAAAATAATCGTCACATTACTCATTTTAGCACTGGTTTCATGTAGTAAGGATTTCCTTGATAAGCAAAACCCTACGCAGCTTGGTGAAGAAACATTTTACAATACCGAAACACAGGTGGATCAGGCGATAATTGGCGTCTACGGTCAGTTACAGGGCATTATCGAAGACCAATGGCTCTTTCAAGAATTTATTACGGATAATACCACAGTTCATTTTAACGAGGGAAACAGGGGTAACGCACCCAATATAGAATCCATTGAGTATTGGCAGTACAATTCAAATACTGGTGTAATCAATGGTACTTATAGTGATATCTATAATGCTTTAGGCAATATCAATACGGTAATGTTCAAGCTCTCTGAAGCGGATATCAGTGCAAACGCTAAATCAATATTCGAAGGAGAAGCTAAATTTTTTAGGGCGTATTACTATTTTCTCTTATCACAGTATTTTGGTGATGCTATCATTATAACGGAGCCCGTTGTTAATCCTTCCGATGCTTTTGAGTTTTCGCGTTCACCGATTGCCGAGGTCTATGCATTGATTGAAAGTGATCTGCAAACCGCAATTTCTAATTTGCCAGAGGTAATTGATGCTTCAGAAGGAGGTAGGGTGAGTAAAGGAACAGCCCTGACCTTACTCGGTAAGGTCTTGCTGACCCAAAAAGAGTATGTAGGTGCCAAAGCAGCTTTAGATCAGGTGGTCGATTCTGGTGTATACACTTTATTGCCGAATTACGGCGATATCTTTGACCCCAATAACAAGAACCATCCAGAATCTATTTTTGAAGTCCAATTTCAGGGGAACAACGATCTTGGTGAATCTAGTGGGTTCATCTATAGTTTTTATCCATTGTTTTCACAAGGTGCCGTAACAGGATTTCCAGGAATAGATGGCGGTGGATGGAATATACCCACGAACAATCTTATTGCGGCCTACGAAGATGGTGATCTGCGTAAAGAAGTTTCTTTAAGCGAAGGATATACCAATAACGATGGTGAATTCGTATCGGTGCCATTCATTGAAAAGTTTCGTAACCCCCATTCTATCGAAAGACGTCCGAACGATAATTGGCCTATTTACAGATATGCCGATGTTCTGCTAATGTTGGCCGAAGCCATAAATGAAATATCGGGTCCCGATGGGGAAGCATATGGTTATTTAAATCAAGTGCGGGAAAGAGCAGGTTTAGCTGCACTGGGCGGCTTGTCACAGGATCAGTTCAGGGATGTTCTACTTCAGGAACGACGAATCGAACTGGCCTTTGAAAATCACCGTTGGTTTGATTTAAAGCGTAGATTCAATACATCTGAACTGGTAACATTCATGAATGCACACGGAGATGAAGAAATTGCCGGCCCGACCACGCCAAGGGGAGCAATAGGCTTTTCGGCGGGAGATTATCAATTTGATGCTTTCGAGGTTCTATTTCCACTTCCTGAGAGAGAATTATTGGTGAACCCCGATTTAAAGCAGAATGATGGGTATTGACCAACGGCGTAAAAACTATTCAAGCTGAAAATGCTTTGATCTTAGCATGGCGACAGTATAATAATGAACTCATTTGGACTTATTGTTTGGAACCGAGAATATCGGCTTTTGAGGTCAGATGAGGTCATTTTTTAACAGCATAGCAGGGCTACGGTTTTCAAAAATGAGGAAATATGGCCTCAAAATGTGATATTCGTAGGTAAAAGAAAAAGTCTAAATGAGTTCAATGATAAGAGTTGAGTTAGTTTGATTTATTTGAGGAAAGCAGGGAACATCTCCAATATTGAAAGTTGGCGTATGTATCCCTGTTTTCTTTTCCCTACAAAGGCAAATAGTCAAAAACGGCGTGGCATTAGTTATTTTTTAAGGCACATGCTGAAAAGACTACAAATTACGATTGATGGTTTATGAAGCAGTTTTTAATTCTTTATATCGCACTTTTTTTGTTCATCAATTTGGACAAAGGCCATAGTCAAGAATTGGATTATAGTCTCGATGTCGTCGATGATTTAAGCTACGCTGAGGTCCAGGCCGGGTTTACGGACCCACCCAATGAGGCTAAATTAAGAGCATATTGGTGGTGGCTAAACGGTATGGCGACCAAAGCTTCGATTACCAGTGATTTAAGCGAAATGAAGGCCAAGGGATATGGCGGTGCTATTCTTTTTGATGCAGGGTCGTCTAACTACCAAGTTGCATCAAAAACCCCGCCCGGACCTGTTTTTGCGAGTGCGGAGTGGCATGAACTTTTCGCCCATGCGGTCAAGGTTTCCGATTCGTTGAATATGGAACTGAGCCTAAATATTCAGAGCGGATGGAATCCGGGAGGGCCTTCGGTAACCCCAAAAGAGGCGCTAAAAAAAATCATAACGAGCAAGAAGGTGGTCGAAGGCCCAAAAAAGATTTCCATGATCCTTCCCAAACCAAAATCCGATAGCATCAATAACTATAGTTCATATAGGGACGGTACGGACAAATATCAAAAATATGCGGATGTATTCTACAGTGACATTTTGATCCAGGCCTATCCTGTCGGAAAGGGCGATCATGATACTATCGCCAATTGGCCTATAAAAAGCATGAACAAAGAACTTGGGTGGAAAGGAATTCTTCCGATTCATAAGCTTAAGGAACGAAACGAAAAAGGAAAGAATGGGGTAGATGTCTCCAAAATAATCGACCTATCGGATAGCTATAGGAACGATACATTGATTTGGGATGTTCCTGCAGGCAAATGGAACATTGTTAGATATGGTATGACCATTACTGGGGCGGAAGTCTCCACTGGCTCCGATGGTTGGTCGGGATTATCATTTGACCATTTAAGTAAAGAGCCGTTCAAGAACTATTTTTACCGGGTGGTGAAACCCATCATCGAAACCGCCAAAAAAGCTGGGAATAGCCTAAAGTTCTTACATACGGACAGTTGGGAAATGGGTGCCGTTAATTGGACGGACACTTTTATCGGCGATTTTAAACGTCTAAGAGGCTATGACATAACACCTTATTTGCCCATATTGACCAATCAAATTGTAGGCAACGAACAGATTTCAGATCGTTTTTTATACGATTTCAGAAGAACGGTGGGCGATTTGGTGCACCTGAACAATTATAAGTATTTCGCCGAATTGGCCCGTGAGCATGGTATGGGCACTCACCCGGAATCCGGTGGGCCACATTCCGCTCCTGTTGATGCTTTGCAGGTCATGGGCACCAATGCTATTCCAATGGGCGAGTTTTGGGCAAGAAACGACAATCATCGAATCAAGGATTCGGAGCGGTTATCGGTTAAACAAGGGGCTTCTGCGGCACATATTTATGGCAAACGTTTTATGGCCGCTGAAGGGCCTACCAGTATCGGTCCGCAGTGGGAACGCTCTCCCGGCGATTTAAAAGGAGGCTTGGATCGTATTTTTTGCTCAGGGGTCAATCGCTTGGTCTGGCATACGTTTACCTCTTCCCCAGAAGAATTCGGTATGCCCGGCAATGAGTATTTTGCGGGTACGCACCTCAATGCCAATACCACTTGGTGGCAGCAGACCAAGGCGTTCACAGATTATTTGAACCGCTGCACCTATTTGCTTAGCTTAGGTCATTTTCAGGCCGATGCGCTTTATTATTATGGTGATGATGTACCCAATTTTGTATTCCTAAAAACCGAAGTAGAGGACCTTGGTTTTGGTTATGATTGGGATAAGGTGAACTCTGATGTATTGTTGCAGCGTGCCTCGGTAAAAGATAACCGATTGGTCTTGTCAGATGGTATGCAGTATCGGGTTTTGGCTTTGCAGAACGAAGAATCCATACGTCTAGATGTTTTGGGAAAAATAGAAAAAATGGTCAATGACGGCCTTACAGTAGTGGGTCCAAGACCAAAGCGGGCAAAAGGATTGAAAGATTTCAGGGAAGCGGACAAAGAAGTATCCGAAATCGTCAAAAGGCTTTGGGGCCCGGAAGGTAATTTGTCAGGAGAAAACAAAGTTGGTAATGGAAAAGTTGTTTACGGTAAAACGGCAGAAGAGGTTCTTGCCGACATGGGCATTAAGCCTGATTTCGGTTTCAAGAGCGTAAATGATAATACTCGGCTAGAATACATCCATAGAAAAATCGATAATACACATATCTATTTTGTGGTCAATAGCTTTCTGCGCAAGGGCATCGATGATTTTGAGTATCGCTATGATGCATCGCTACCGGATCGTTATGAGCTGGTCGATGCGGAGTTTAGGGTGACGAACGGCATCCCCGAAATTTGGAACCCTATCGATGAATCGATTACTAAACCTTTGACATTCCGTCATGAAGGCAATAAGACTATCGTTTCCCTATATCTTAAACCGGAGCAATCAAAGTTCATAGTTTTCAATGCTACCGCTAAAACTGCAACGGGTTATACAATAAAAAAGGATGGAGTTTCATTATTTCCTATTTCAAAGGAGGCTAAGGTCGATGATTATCCTACCCATAAATTAGTTGAGGAGAATGCATCCCCTGTCCTTGAAGTCTTCGAATTTGGTTCGTACCGCGTAAAACCCAAAGATGGACAAGAAAAGAGTATTGTCATAAAGCCCTTCGATACACAGTTGCATATTGATGGCTCTTGGAAAGTGTTTTTTAATCCCTATAAACAAGATAAGTTTGTTCATTACATGGATGAGCTTGTTTCATGGACAGAGTTAGACAACCCCAAAATCAAATATTATTCCGGCAAGGCCACTTACAATATCCAATTCAAATTTCCTAAAAAGCATTGGAAAGACATTACTCTTAACGCCTATCTTGATTTGGGCAATCTCCAAGATATCGCCGTTGTTCGTCTAAACGGTAAAGAAGTCAGTACGCTATGGAAAGCGCCATATCGAGTTTCGGTGAAAGATTATTTAAAGGCCGGAAACAATATGCTTGAGATTGAAATTATCAACCTTTGGCCCAATAGGCTCATTGGTGACGGTAAATTACCGCCAAATGAACGTGCTACAAAGACCAATGTCAATAAATTTGACGCACCTGATGCCGAAAAATATTTGCGGAAATCAGGTCTGTTCGGCCCTGTTCAATTGCGTTTTTCAAAAAAAATAAAACTATGACCACCATACCAAATTTAAAGATCGGACTTTTTTCCATTGGCCTAGATGCTTACTGGAATCAGTTCGATGGACTAAAAGAACGTTTGGAAGGGTACACTTCCATAATTGAAAACAACCTAAAAAAATCGGGAAACGAGGTAATCAACCTCGGTCTCATCGACAACAGCCCGAGCGCGTTCGATGCAGGTCTGAAGTTTAAACAAGAAGGCGTCGATATTATATTTCTTTATATCACTACTTATGCGCTTTCATCCACAGTATTACCCGTAGTGCAAAAGGCAAAAGTTCCCATAATCATATTGAATCTGTCACCGGATGAGGCCATTGACTATACCGCTTTCAATCAACTGGAAAACAGAAAACAGATGACGGGCGAGTGGTTGGCGTATTGTTCGGCTTGTCCGGCACCTGAAATTGCGAACGTTTTTAAACGGGTGGGTATTCGATTTCATGAGGTTGTCGGCATTTTAGATAATGATAATGAGACTTGGAGCGAAATTCAGGAATGGGTCGATGCCGCTACCGTTGCCCATAACATGTCGTATAACAGATTAGGTTGTATAGGCCATTACTACAGTGGCATGTTAGATATCTATACCGACCTCACAACGCAATATGCCGTTTTCGGAGGGCATATCGAACTTATAGAAGTCGATGAATTATCCGAATTGCGACATGAGGTTACAGATTCAGAAATTGAAAGAAAAGTAGAAACCTTCTATACATCCTTCGATATTCAGAACGATTGCTCGGAGAGTGAGCTGAAGCGGGCCGCAAAAACAGCAGTCGCTTTGGATCGCTTGGTCGATAAATATCAGCTGGGTTCAATGGCCTATTATTATAAAGGAACTGAAGGTTCTGATAACTACGATACCCTGAGTTCGATAATTCTTGGAACTTCTTTGCTAACGGGCCAAGGCGTTCCGGTAGCCGGTGAATACGAAATAAAGAATGCACAGGCCATGAAGATTATGGACACTTTCGGTGTCGGCGGCTCTTTTACCGAATATTATGCCCTAGATTTTAAGGAAGATGTGGTGCTTATGGGGCACGATGGTCCGGGCCATATCGCTATTGCCGAAGGGAAAACTAGGGTCAAGCCCCTTGAAGTATACCATGGTAAGGTAGGTAAAGGGCTATCCATTGAAATGACCGTAAAAAACGGTCCCGTAACCCTACTTTCCGTTGTTGAGAATGGCAAGGGCGGACTCCTATTTTTAGTTGCCCAAGGTGAATCGGTAGCCGGCCCTATTTTAGAGATCGGCAATACCAACAGCCGCTATAAATTTTCCATTGGAGCACGAAAATTTGTACAAGAATGGAATCGTCAAGGCCCCTCGCATCATTGTGCTGTAGGAATCGGTCATGTCTCATCAAAACTAAAAAAATTGGCTAAATTATTGCACGTCGAATGTGTTCAAATATGTTAATGTAACCGTAAAAGTCCATCTGTAATGCAAGCAGTTTTAGGAGTGTTCTTTCATCTGATCGGCGGGGTAGCCGCCGGGAGCTTCTATATGCCATACAAAAAGGTCAGGCACTGGAGCTGGGAAAGTTATTGGCTTATCGGTGGCCTCTTTTCTTGGTTACTGGTTCCGCCGCTTATGGCATGGTTGACACTTCCCGGATTTTGGGATTTGATTTGGAGCGCGCCCTCGGCGGTACTTGGTTACGTTGTTCTATTCGGATTGTTCTGGGGTATAGGTGGGTTGACCTATGGCCTGGGAATACGTTATTTGGGCCTATCGCTCGGAAATACGGTAATTCTGGGTTTTTGTGCGGTTTTTGGGGCACTCGTACCCACAATCTATTATGATGTATTTCCTAAGGAAGACAAAACGACGTTCAGCGAACTTATCTCATCTAGTTGGGGTCAAGTGATTTTGTTGGGTATTCTTGTTTGTTTACTGGGAATAGTAATTTGCGGCAAGGCGGGCATGATGAAGGAAAAGCAATTGTCAAAAAACGGAAGTCTCGAAACCAATAGCGAGTTTAACCTTATTAAAGGCTTGGTCATCGCCCTGTGTTCTGGCATATTAAGCTCTTGTTTTAACTTCGGAATAGAAGCCGGTCAATCTTTGGCAGAATCAGCGGTCGCTGCCGGTTTTAATCCACTCTTTCAAAACAACGCCACATTTGTGGTATTGCTCTGGGGCGGCCTTACCGTAAATCTAATTTGGTGCATCCTTTTAAATATCAAAAACAAGAGTTTCGATGATTATTCGAACTTGAAAAAACCCTTGTTGCGCAATTACCTTTTTTGCGCCTTGGCGGGCACTACTTGGTTCTTGCAGTTCTTTTTCTACGGTATGGGCGAGAGCAAACTGGGCAACGGAGCAACGGGTTGGGTACTGCATATGTCATCCATCATATTGGTGGGCAATATTTGGGGCCTGATACTTAAGGAGTGGAAGGGTGTCGATAAAAAGGCAAAAGTAACAGTAGGCACTGGTATAGGCGTGATTTTGATGGCCGTGGCTATTTTGGGCTACGGCAATTACCTAAGATAATCAGAATAAAATAGTTGAACATGGATAAAGGCATTAAAATCCTTTTGGGAGCAGGTCCTGGGTGGTGTGGTAGCGGTGGCCCATGTGTAACTCCCGAAGAATCAATGAAACATTTGGTCTATAGTGAAACCGAAGTTTTAGGAGGCAAAAGGTGAGCGTTAAACTTCCGACTCCGGAACAAAGAAGTACACAATGGCATAATCTAAAAGATGATTATTACGAAGATGTGGTGACTTATGCAATCCCCAACGATATGAAACCAAGTATCGGTCGACACAAGGCATGATTACTGCTTGTGAAGAGGGCGGTTTAAGAAAAGATGTATCTTTGAATTATAAGGATATTTATGGAGGATTTTAATTGGATATTTCAACTATTAGGTCGATTTCACACCTTATTGGTACATTTTCCGATAGGGTTACTTGTGGTCGCTCTGCTCTTTGAATTGTTTACGATTGGTGGAAAACGACAAAGTCTCCGCGGAGGCATAAACGCTATGGTGTATTTGGGTGCGGTCTGTGCCGTTATTTCCGCGCTACTCGGCTGGTTGCTAAGCACCTATGATGACTACAGCGGCGAGCTTGTAATTAATCATCGAAATATCGGTATTGCAACGGCTGTATTTGGCATAGTAACAGCTTTGCTTTTGCGAAGCACCTTAAACGGAAAACTGCTAGATTACAGAATTTACAGGGCTGGTCTGGTTACAACCGTCCTGTTATTGACTATTGCCGGTCATCTAGGCGCAAGCCTTACCCACGGTGAAGACTATCTGACCAGCGTACTTCCGGGCAATCAAGATACCTACGAAGATAGCAAGGGCGTTGCCCTGCTGGCGGAGCTCAAACCACTAGATAGCCTGACCGAAGTACAGCAAGAAAACCTCAATTTAGAGGTCAGGGCCATTTTTGCCCATAACTGTTACCAATGCCATGGCGAAAACAAAAAGAAGGGGGAACTCAGCCTTGAGACCAAAAAAGGGGTTTTTGATGGTGGCGAATCGGGTCCGATTATCGTAGCGGGCAAACCGAAAGCGAGTGAACTCCATCGAAGAATAACGCTCTCTCCAAACGATGACGAGGTAATGCCCAAAAAAGGGAAAGTGCTTAAAAAGCACGAGATTTCATTGATTAAAATGTGGATCGAAAAAGGAGCTTACTGGTCCGACCGGGCCCTTAAGGTTTTCCCGGAAGCGGAATTGGCATTGAACAAACCCGATTTGCCTAAAGCAGAAGGCCAAACCCATCCTATAGACAAATTGATGGCGGTGTATTTTAAGGAAAATGATATCGATTGGCCGCAATTAGTTGGCGATAGGCAGTTTGTACGACGGGCCTATTTAGATGTCGTAGGCTTGTTGCCAGAACCCGAAAAAGTAAATGAATTCATCAATAATTCAGATACCGACAAACGTCAAAAGCTGATTGATACGCTTCTTGGCGATACCGATAATTATGCGCAACATTGGCTGAGCTTTTGGAACGATCTTTTACGTAACGACTATTCCGGAACCGGATTTATAACAGGGGGCAGAAAACAGATTACCGATTGGCTCTACAAATCGTTGGAGACGAATAAACCCTATGACGAAATCATTGCTGAACTGATTGATCCCACCGAAGACTCCGAGGGTTTTATCAAGGGAATCGAATGGAGGGGCGTAGTTAATTCAAGTCAAAGTACCGAAATGCAGGCCGCACAGAACATCGGCCAATCCTTATTGGGCGTAAATGTAAAATGTGCCTCTTGCCATAACAGTTTTGTAAGCAACCTGACATTGGCAGAAACGTATGGTTTTGCTTCGATATTTGCCGACTCGGTCTTAGAACTGAACCGATGCGACAAACCCATCGGGAAAATGGCCGAGATAAGTTTTCTATATCCAGAACTGGGTGAGGTTGCTGGCGAAACTGTAGCGGAACGATTGAGCAGTCTATCGAAGGTTATGGTAAAACCGGAAAACGGAAGGTTATACCGTACCTTAGCAAATCGCATTTGGGAACGATTGATGGGTAGGGGTCTTATTGAACCGCTGGATGAAATGGACAATGCACCTTGGAACGGTGAGCTGCTCGATTGGCTCGCTGCCGATTTTATCGATAACAAGCATGATTTGAAATATTTGTTGCTAACAATAATGACCTCTAAAGCGTATCAATTACCAACTGTAAAATATGATAACTTACAAGAAGTCAAGTCGAACACCTATGTATTCAAAGGCCCCACCGTGAGACGTTTGAGTGCCGAACAGTTTTCAGATGCCGTCAGTCAAATAATAGCACCGATGTATCATGCCATGGCCTATGATCCATCGGGAAATCCTTTGGCATCGAACCGTATTTGGCACCGCGAGCTAAAATTCGATCGTGATGTGCTACCTGATCCGGGCAAGCGCTATTTCCGGCATGAATTTTCGCTTCCCAAAAAAGAAATCCAATCGGCCGATGCATTGATTTCTGTGGATCACTCCTACACCTTGTTCGTTAACGGAAAAGAGGTATCCGCTGGGGATGATTGGACAATGGTAGACAAGTTAGATGTCAGTAATTTAATTTCCAAAGGCAAAAATCTAATTGCCATTGAAGGTGAAAATGAAGGGAGCATTGCCAATCCTGCAGGGGTTTTATTTGCCTTGAAGATCACCTATTCCGATGGAACTACCGAACTCATTCAATCGGATAAAACTTGGAAAAGTACCGCCGCCGAACCCGATAATGGTTGGACCGATATTGGCTATAAAGATATTACATGGGTAGATGTAAGAGACTTTGGCTCTAAGCATTGGGACCAATTAGTTGATTTCTCATTCGCCGAAAACGGGCCGAAATTCGCAAGGGCCAGTCTGGTGCGCCAACATGAATTCCTAAAAGCCTTAGGTCGCCCGAGTCGAGAAAATGTTACGACCAAAAGAGACGATCAGCCAACCTTACTTCAAGCCTTGGAACTAACAAATGGGGAATATTTCAATGGTGTTCTGGCCGAAGGAGCCGATGTTTGGCTTGAAAAGTATTCCGACAAAGGGCGGTTGGTTACGATGTTTTATCAAAAATCACTGGGTAGGCCGCCTACTGAAAAAGAACAAGAGATTGCCCTGAATACGCTAACCGGTAGCTCGGCTGAAGAGGGTCTTCAAGATCTTTTCTGGTCAACGGTTCTGCTACCCGAATTTCAATTTATATATTGACATGGCATACACGATACAATCGTAAATTTAAAAATAGAGCGAAACGTTTAAACGCAAAGAACGCCAAGCCCCGAAAAGTCGGGAGCGCAAAGTTTGCTAGGAAATTTCTAGGCAACGACCTTTGCGCCCTTCGCGTAAACCCTTGCGCTCCTTGCGATTAAACAAACAAAGAATGGAGCACAAAAAATATCATAATCATGAATATGGAGAAGGAAAATAAACGTAGGGAATTTATAAAGAAAATGAGTGCTGCAAGCTTGGCCGCTTCTACGACGACCATTCCCCTAGCTTCTTTTTTGAATTCTTGTTCTTCTCCGGTTCCTAAAATTCCATCTACCGCAGATACTGTTATTTTACTTTGGATGGCAGGGGGCATGGCCCATACCGAAACTTTTGATCCAAAAGCATATGTGCCTTTCGAAAAAGGAGTGGAGAGTAAGAGGGTTTTGAGCACGTTTCCAAAAAAACCGACCATAGTAGATGGATTGGATTTTTCCGAGGGCTTACAGTCCATTGGCAATGTTATGGATAAAGGCGCTATAATCCGGTCCTATAAATCGGCCGATTTAGGTCATATTCTGCATACAAGGCACCAATACCATTGGCATACCTGCTACGAGCCGCCCCAATCGGTTCAGGCACCTCATATCGGATCTTGGATTGCTAAAGAAAAAGGCCCTATAAATCCGGTGATTCCCCCATTCATAGCGATGGGCCAACGGTTTACGGTCGGTGAGGCCGAAGAGTTGAAAGCATTTCATTCCGCAGGTTTTCTGGGCACTGAATTCGGACCTTTTCTTATTCCCGATCCGTCCAGCGGTCTTGATAGCGTTCGTCCACCGCAGGGCATGTCGCTTAAACGTTTCGAGGCACGCTATAAATTGTACAAAGAACTGGCGAATAAAAGCGAGGTCATGGAAAACGGAAGCGATTATCAACGGGAATCTTTAATGCGATCGATGGAACAATCGTATCGGTTATTAAATTCCCCCGAAGCCAAAGTATTCGACCTTTCCGAAGAACCCAAAGAAAGTTATGATACCTACAATACCGGTCGTTTCGGACTTGGATGCCTAATGGCCAAGCGATTGGCAATGAACGGCGCGCGTTTCATCAGTGTGTCCACCGAGTATGAACCTTTCTTGGGTTGGGACACCCACGAAAATGGGCATTTGCGATTAGTTAAAATGAAACAATTTATTGACAAACCAATTGCACAGCTGATTAAAGACCTCGACGAAAGCGGACACCTAGATAGAACATTGATAGTTTTGGCAAGTGAGTTCAGTCGTGATGCCATCATGGAAGGTCGTCCCGGAGAAACGGTAAAAAATCAAGTAGAGGTACCTGATATTATCGAAGATGAAAAATTCTACGGTATGCACCGTCATTTTACGGACGGCAGCTCTATATTATTATGGGGCGGTGGGGTTGAAAAAGGTCTGGTATATGGTAAGACCGCAGATGAAAGGCCTTGTTCTTCCATAGAGAACCCTGTTGTGATCGATCAAGTGCACCAATCGATCTATCATGCGTTGGGCATGCACCCCGAAACGCACTATACCATTGAAGGCAGACCATTTTATACTACCCCCGACGGCCATGGTGAACCCATATTGGATTTGTTTGGAAAACCTTCTGATAAACCAAAATCCTAGAACTGGAATATGCCTAAAATCAGCAAACCTAGAATTTCGTTTTTGGGAGTATTGGTAGTGCTGATTGCACTATCGAGTCATTGCTTAATCGCTCAATCGGAACCATCTCTTAATGAAACTGGGGAAACTCATTTCACAATGATGGAATACCGAAATCCAGATTTATCGGTTGACCTCGGCGTAGGCCTATGGGCATGGCCCCTGCCGATGGATTTTGATAACGATGGCGATATGGATTTGGTCGTATCATGCCCGGACACGCCTTTTAACGGGACGCATCTTTTTGAGAACACTTCCAATAGCACTGAAAAAATGCCAATCTTCGAACCGCCAAGAAAAATAGGAGAGGGCTTAAAAAATCTTCAAGTATTTCATCGTGAAGGCACAGTTAGGGTACTCGGCCGAGGGGTAGAATATTTTGATTTTAGGGATAGTATCTTGTCAAATCCAAAAGAATTGTTTCCGAGAGACCATATCGAAAAGAAACATAAGAAAATTAGGTTCAGTCAATGGAAATACGTCGATTACGAAAATGATGGCGACCTTGACCTAATTGTTGGTATAGATGATTGGGGTGATTATGGCTGGGACAATGCTTTTGATAAAAAAGGAAATTGGACCAACGGCCAACTACATGGCTATGTGTGTCTTTTGGAAAATCAAGACGGTACTTATATAGAAAAGGGAAAAATAATGGCTAACGGAAAGCCAATAGATTTGTATGGTGCACCTTCCCCAAATATGGAGGATTTTGATGGCGACGGCGACCTTGATTTGATTTGTGGGGAGTTTCTTGACCGCTTTACGTGGTTCGAGAATACGGGAACCCGAAAAAAGCCTGTTTTTTCCGAAGGCCGCTTTTTGAGCAATTCGTCTGGAATCATAAAAATGGATTTAGAAATGATTATCCCTTCCGCGGTAGATTGGGATAAAGATGGAGATGTCGATTTAATCGTTGGTGATGAAGATGGGAGGGTTGCTTTTGTTGAGAATTCGGGAGTAGTAGAAAATAATATGCCTGTTTTTAATACTCCCAAGTATTTTCAGCAAAAGGCGCACCACGTAAAATTCGGAGCGCTGGCAACACCTTTTAGTACGGATTGGGATGATGATGGTGATGAGGATCTGATTACGGGCAATTCCGCTGGATATATTGGTTTTATCGAAAATTTAGATGGGGCAAATCCACCAAAATGGGCCGAACCGAAACGTTTGATGGCTCACGGGAAAGAAATACGGTATTTGGCCGGTGACAGCGGTTCGATACAGGGCCCCGCAGAAAAGAAATGGGGATACACTACCCTAAGTGTCACTGATTGGGACGGTGATGGACTAAAGGATATCATCGTAAACTCGATATGGGGCAAAATCGAATGGCACAAGAATATCGGCACAAAAGGTAATCCAAAACTGGAAGTGGCCAAACCGGTTGTCGTAGACTGGGGTTCTGACGAAATACCAAAACCCGAATGGAACTGGTGGAACCCGAACAAGACCGAGCTTGCCACACAATGGCGTACTACCCCGTATACCGTTGACTGGAATAATGATGGCTTGATGGACCTGATCATGGTAGACCATGAAGGGTATCTGACCTTTTTCGAGCGGTTCAAGGATAACCAAGAGCTAAAGTTAAGACCGGGCCAGCGGATTTTTTACGGCGTAGACGGAGGGGAATTCGATCGCAAAAATGTAGTGCAAAATGATGTGACTGGCCCGCTGCGATTAAACAATGCGCTACACGGCAGTAGCGGTCGTAGAAAATTAGGTTTTACCGATTGGGCCAAAGATGGCGACCTTGACTTGATCGTAAACAGTAAAACCGCCGCTCTTTTTGAGAATATGGGTGCTGAAAATGATAAAGTACTAATGAAATTCAGGGGCGACCTTTCCGAAGAAAAACTTGCAGGTCATACTACATCCCCAACCGTCGTCGATTGGGATAAAAATGGTGTTCCCGATTTGTTGCTGGGCGCCGAAGACGGCTATTTTTACCACTTGAAAAATAATTGACACCGTTCAAACCATGTTTTATTATTAATTTTAAACAATCGGTAAGAACTTATTTAAACTTTTTGTTTGGAACCGAATCCGATAATTAGCGGGGGCCTTTTGTGCCCATACCTGCCGGACGGCTACCGTATGGACACATCTTTTATATGAATCGATAAGACTTCCTATTCGATTGTGTAGGCTGTGTTCCTTCCCCTAGCAGGGGAAGTTGGCATCCATCCCGACGTTAAGTCGGGATAGGATGACGGAAGGGGTTGAGCGCAAGCCCCCGTCAACAAAAGCGAGCCTAAGACGAAAAGGCTCGTACCCTAGGTAAGGGTATAAATCGTGGGCATGGGCCAAGAACCATCGTTCGGGCTCAACCCCTTCCGAGCCTATCCGCCTATGGCGGAGGCCCACCTTCCCCTGCTAGGGGAAGGAACCATAAAGATGTGTCCATACGGTAGCTACCGGCGGGCAGGCTCCGGCCCACCTTCCCATTTCCGGGGAAGGAGCCATAAAAAGATATGGGTCTACCATAGCTGCCGCAAACTGGTTCAAACTGTAGCCCTAGTATATTTGATTCAGAACAGTAGGGGTTGCCACATACTGTGTCCCCGCCTGCTGCAGGAAAGCCCATAAACCCAGAAGCGTCGGGACAATCACATAATTCAAAATAAACTCTTGAAAAAAGGAATATTTTCATCAATTGTCATTTACTTTCACGATATAATTTCTTCAATTGCGACACCGCGGATGCCGCCAATTTCTCGCCCGAACCTTTATCATAAGATGTTGTGCCTGGAGTGGTTTCGTATCCCGTAATCATGGGCTTAAATCCTTCCGGGCCTTGGCTAAATGAAATTTCGGTGGGAAAATAATCGTAATCGCCGTTGGCCAAACCAACGACTAAAGTGTTTTTAAAGGGCGAATTTTCTTTGATACGGATTCCGAATTCATTGAAAATTTCACCGGGAAGGCCTACAATGGCTACTTCACCAATCTGAATTACCATTACTTCGAGGTTATCGATTTCATTTTGAACATCGTACAAATCGACCCACCACTGTGCATATAATTCTTCCGGAATGCCATCGGGCTGTAATTCGGGCATACCCTCTTTTTCGACCCTTTTCATTACATTTTTTGCCCATGCATATTGCTCATCGGTGATGGTCATTTTTTTGATGGGAACTTCTTCCCTAGAAATTTTTACATTTCCATTTCCAGAAGCCGGTTCAGGATTTTTCATGGCCTCCAAGGCAGCCACACCTAACAAATAGCCGATACGCTGACATTCTTGAAAGGTGTCTAAAAACCCCACTTTATGGTCTACTTGCGTAATATTGCCCGATGGAGCGTTTAAAAA
>ENA-ORXM01000883-ORXM01000883.1-marine-metagenome-genome-assembly--contig:-NODE-883-length-46384-cov-6.804911_pt1 | contig 46384 bp, 45 predicted proteins | sample MGYA00237867_ERZ511480 | MGnify/ENA primary metagenome ERZ511480 (study PRJEB26309, sample SAMN06266103) | marine metagenome | isolation source: Algal blade | place: United Kingdom:Sidmouth, United...
CGCGCAGGAGAGACCGGTGTAGCCCGAACCGATCACCGCGACCTCGGTGTCGAAGTCCTCCGAGACAGGACCGTCGTCCTCCGGAGGCGGGCCGGCCGTACCGATCCAGTAGGTCGGGGCGTAATCGCGATTGTGCCCGGGGCCGGCGTCCACGACCGGGTCGTAGCGAGGGTCGTAGCTCGACTTCGGCCAGTGCCGCGGCCGGCGCGTGCCCGTCGGGGCCACGGTGCCCGACACCGGGTCGGGCTTTTCTGTCGTCTCCATGACTCGCCGCGCCGCTCAGACCGCGCGCCGGTCGCGCGAGCCTCGTCCGCTGGCGCTTCCGCCGTCGCGCACCGTGGACAGATTCATGCCGTGAGCCTCGATAGGTGAGCCTGGAACCTTCGCGCCCGTGCCCGAGAGCACCGATCGGCACAGGCCGAACATAACGAAGATCGAGCGAGGCCGTCACCGCCACGACACATTACCCGATTGATCCAGCGTGTCGAGCGGATCGCGACTCGCCACCGAGTGTCGCTCGAAATCGATCAGCCGAACATGTCGGCGATGATCGCGTCGTACCAATCGAGCGACTCTCGGTAGGTCGCCTCGCGTAGCTCCGCCTCCTCCCCCGTGTCGCTGACGAACGAGGACGTGCCGACGATCGTGCCGTCCTCCCCCGCCTCGTACCGTGCGCCGATCTTGACCGCGTCCTCGGGCGCGATCAGGCTCCAGCACGTGTTGGCGTAGTCCGCGCGGGGAACCGCCGTACCGAGGAGCTCTCCTCGGATGACGAGCGCGGCGACCCTAGCCTGGCTGTTGGCCGAGAAGGCGGACTTGGGCATCGCGCCGGCGACACTCGCGTCGCCGACGACGAAGACGTTCGGGTCGATCCGCGAGCGCATCGAGCCGGCCTCGATCGGACAGAAGCCGCTGTCGTCGGCGAGCCCCGCATCGCTTGCGATCGCCCCCGCTCGCTGTGCGGGGATGATGTTCAGCAGCGCCCCTTCGAAGGTGTCGAAGTCGGTCTCGACGGTGCCGGCCCGGGCGTCGACGGCCGTGACGCCGCCGTGGATTTCGGGCGGGAGCCATTCGATCATGCCCCCGTAGTAGCGCTCCCACCCCTCGGCGAACAGCGCCTGCTTGGAGAAGGTCGACTTCGCGTCGATGATCGTGATGGTGCTCGCCTCGAAGCCCTTCATCTTGAGCACGTGCGCCATCATCGAGACGCGCTCGTAGGGACCCGGCGGGCAGCGATAGGGGTTCGGCGGGACGACCATCACGATGTTCTGGCCGTTCTCCAGCGCGTCGAGCTTCGCCTTCAGGAGCGCCGTCTGTGCCCCCCCTCGCCAGGCGTGCGGCGCGATCCCCGCCGCCGCCTCCGAGTAGCCTGGAACACTGTCGTGAACGAGCTCGATTCCCGGGGAGAGGACAAGGCGATCGTAGGGGAGCTCGTCCCCGCCGGCGAGCGTGACCACTTTCCGCTCTCGCTCGACGCCGACGGCGCGATCGTGCACCACGCTCAGTCCCTCCATCGCGGCGAGCGTGTCGTATCGGTGGGTGATCGACCCGAGGTCGCGTCGGTCGCCGAGGTAGAGGTTGGAGAAGAAGCAGCTCGTGTACCGCTTCGAGCGCTCTACCAGCGTCACGTCGAGCGCGCCCGAGGAGTCCCTGACGAGATAGCGGGCCACGGTCGCGCCACCGGCACCACCGCCAACCACCACCACCCGGGGCCTCGCCCGCCCGGACGATACGAGCGGCGGCAGCGCGGTCGCGGCACCGAGGCCGATCAGGGCACCGAAGCGTCTGCGCGTGATCGCGCTCACGCCAGTGCGATGCCCTGGGTGTAGGTCGTGACCTCACCGGCGTCATCGGTCCAGCTCAGCACGAGGGTGCCGGCCTTCTCGATCCTCGCGGTGAACTCGAGGAAGGGGTTCGCCGCGATGCCCGGCTCGATGTCGACGGCGAACACGCGCTCGCCCTCGAACGTCGCCTCGAAGCGGTTGATGATGTCACGCGGCACGAGCCGCCCGTCCGCGTGCTCGCGCAGTCCGGACTCCATCCGGTGGCTGACGAGCGTCCTGATCGTGAAGACCTCCCCCACCGTCACGCTCTCGGGGATCTTGGCGCGGACTCTGGCGGCCATGGGGCTCTGCTCCTCGAGTGGGGCGTCGGTCGGCGGGGGCGATCAGCCGCCGCAGCCGCCGATCGTGACCTCGACGCGTTCCTGGGCTCGGTAACGCCGACCGTCACCGGTGCGAGCGAGCGCGATCACGTCCTGGGTTCTCGCCAACCGCATACGGGTCGCCGCCTTCGCGGTGCCGCTCATCGGCGTGAAATGGAAGGTGGCGATCCGCACGTACGGATTCTCCGGGGCAAGGATCACCACCGATTCGATATGGTCCTCCGCCGTCATCGGGCTCTCGACACTGAACGAGAGCGCGACGCTGTTGCCGTTCTCGGCGATCCTCGGGAGCGTGAGCGAGAGCGGTCCACGCCCCCCCGCCATGCCCGCTTCGCCGCCGAACTCGGCGATGGCCCGCTCGAGCGCCTCGATCTCGGCGAAGGCACGACCGGAGCCGCCGAAGAACGCCGCCGCAGCCGCCCCGGCGCCCGCGCCGAGCAGCGCTCGTCTGCCGGCGCTCACGCTCGAGCCCCCGTACACCCGCCCGCCGCCGCGCGGGCGTTCGGCCGGCCGGGGCCGGACAGGCGTTCCCGCTCGTTCGATCGGGAGGCAGGGGTCATCCGCATCACTCTCCACCGGGACGAAGGGAGCCGGAGATCGACGAATCCCATCGCGCCAATCCCATCGCGCCGATCATATCGCACCGATCTCGTCGCGCCGATCCTGTCACGCCCCCGCGGGCACGGATCGGTGCCGTTCGCGAGCGGACGAGAGCGTATCGGAATCCAGATCGGCGCGAGAGTTCCACCACCGGCTCGGACGCCGGCTCCGGGCGTGAGCATCCGGATCGGCGCGCGAGCGCGTGCCGCTCGGAATCCCACCTCTCGCGACGGTCTTCCGAGCCGATACAGCTCGATCGGTCGTCACGAGCGCGTCGCGGACATGCTAAACAGCGCCGATCCTTCGTGGAGTTCCTCTCACAGTTGATCATCTCGCTGTCGTTCATCGCCTGCGGCATCGTGCTGCTGGTCGTCGGCGCCGACGCGCTCGTGTCCGGCGCCTCGCGCATCGCTCGGCGCTTCGGCATCCCGCCGCTGATCATCGGGCTGACCATCGTCGCGATCGGCACCGGCATGCCCGAGATCACCGTCTCGACCACCGCCGCGCTCGGCGGTCGCACCGAGCTCGCGCTCGGCAACGTCGTCGGCAGCAACATCTTCAACGTGCTGCTGATCCTCGGGCTCGCGGCCCTCATCGTGCCGCTGTCGGTGCAGGTATCGCTGATCCGTCAGGAGGTGCCGGTCATGGTCGGGCTCTCGCTGCTGCTGCTCGCGCTGGTTCTCGACGGTGCGTTGTCGGGGCTGGAGGCGGGATTGCTGCTCACGCTCGGCCTCGGCTATCTGGTGCTGCTGGTGGTACAGGCGCGCCGGGCGGTACGGACCGGTCCGGCGGTCGCGCTGGACCTGCCGGACCCGGGCGGCTGGCTGGCGCGAGTGCCGGCGCCGCTGCTGATCGCGCTCGGCCTGGTCGGCCTGGTCGGCGGCGCGCAGCTGCTGGTGCACGGCGCGTCGGCGATCGCGCTCTCGCTCGGCATCGGCGAGCTGGTCGTGGGACTGACCGTGGTCGCGATCGGAACCTCGCTGCCCGAGGTCGCGGCAAGCGTCGCCGCCGCGCTGCGCGGCGAGCGTGACCTCGCCATCGGCAACGCGGTCGGCAGCAACATCTTCAACATCGCGCTCTGCCTCGGCCTCGCCGGTCTCGTCGCCCCCGACGGACTGCTCGCGCCGACGCAGCTGATCGCGTTCGACCTGCGCGTCATGGTCGTGGTCGCCGTCGCGCTCCTCCCGCTGATCTTCACCGACTACGAGCTGAGCCGGCTCGAAGGGGTGGTGCTCCTCCTCTGGTGCGCCGTCTACCTCACATGGACGGTCCTCGGCGCGACCGCTCACCCGCTGTCGGAACCGTTCTCCCACGTCGCGCTGTTCGGGCTGTTCCCGGCGACGGTCGTCTTCCTCGTCGCGACGGTAGTCCTCGCGCTGCGCGCCCGGAAGTAGGCGCGCCGCTCGAGTACCCGCTGCCCGGGACATCCTCCGGCCCGTGACCGGGCGGTCCGGCACCGCCGGCCGCGTCAATTCTGCAATGCGCGCCGGCAATTCTGCAACGCGCACCGATTCTCTTGCGGCTCTGCTGGACAATTTCGCGCCGATCACGACCGGTCGTCGTGACGACTCGCGACAGCGCCGGGTCACGCGACACGCCAAACGGGGAGCTACCGTATCGGAGGCGACCCCGTTTCGTTCGTCCGAAGAGCACCCAATCGAGAGATCACTCCATGAGCATGAACGACCTGAAGGACATCTACATCGACCAGCTGCAGGATCTCTACAGCGCCGACAAGCAGTCGGCGAAGATCACGTCGGAGCTCGCCGAGCGCGCGGCGAGCGCCGAGCTCGTCAGCGCGCTCGAGGACGGCGTTCAAGGCATCGAGCGTGGCATGGAGACACTCGAGAAGCTGATCAAAGGGCATGGCGCCGACCCTTCCGGCGAGCACTGCAAGGGCATGGAGGGGCTGGTGCGCGAGGCGCGGGCGCACGCGCTCGAGGAGTCCTTCGGCAACGACGAGGCACGGGACGCGATGATCGTCACGCAGTACCAGCGCATGGTCCACTACGCGATCGCGGGTTACGGCTGCCTCGTCGCCTTTGCCGGACGGCTCGGGCTCGAGGAGGATGCCAAAGCCTTGAAGGCGTGCCTCGACGCGAGTTACGACGGCGACCGGCGCATGACCGAAATCGCCACTACGGAGATCAACGCGGCGGCCGTCTGACAAGCACGATGGCCCGCGGGCGGATCGGTTACCGATCCGCTCGGGGTCGGTGACGAACGCTGCTCCGTCACGTGCCGCTCGCGCAGGCTCCAGACGCGCCCCAGACGGGAGCGCGCGGGCGGACGCGCGCACTGCCTCAGCGAGACGCTCGATCCGAGCGCTGGACCAGTCCGAGCGATCGCTCCAGCTTGTCGAGCGCGCCGAGCAACCCGCGTCGCTCCTCGCCGCTGAGGCACGAGAGGATGTCTCGCTCCTTCGCGAGCACCACCGGAACCATTTCCGCGTGCAGCGCGGCGCCTTCTCGCGTCAGCTGCAGCTGCACCTCCCTGCGGCCCTCGTCCTCGTCGAGCCGCTCGACCAGGCCGCGCTCGACCAGACGGGTCACCCCGCGGCTGATCCGCGACTTGTGCGTGCGCGTGGAGTGCGCCACTTGCCGGGCGCTGCAGCGTCCCTGCGCGGCCAGCGTGGCGATGATGCGCCACTCCACGACGCCGAGACCGAACCGCTCGACATAGACGCCGGCCAGCTCGTCGCTGATCTCGGCGGCCAGCCGATTGAGTCGGAACGGGCTGAACTCGAGAAGATCGAAGGAAGGCAAACCCGCTCCGCTGGGCACGAACGCGACAGCCGTCGCGACACTGAACCCGTAGCTGTTGCACCTGCAACCTATTGACCGTTGCAGTCGCAACTGTTAAGTTCGATCGAGAGTATAGCGGACGAGCACCGAACTCACCCGGCGCCTCCGCCGTCGCTCTCGACATCCATCACCGCTCGGCCGGGTCAGCCGCCCTCGCTCGGCCGGGGGCTCGTGACCAGGTAGGGCGCCGGAAAGCCGCCACGAGCTCGCCATGAACTCCCGAACCGACGCCACCGACACTCCCGCCGACGATGGGCCCACGAGCGTCGCGACGGGCTACTTATCGGGCTTCGGCAACGATTTCGAGACCGAGGCTCTGCCGGGCGCACTGCCCCGCGGGATGAACAGCCCGCAGAAGTGCAACTACGGGCTGTACGGAGAGCAGCTGTCGGGCACCGCCTTCACGGCGCCGAGCCATCGGAACGAGCGCACGTGGTGCTACCGCATTCGCCCTTCCGTGAAGCACTCAGGGCGCTACGAACGGATCGACCTTCCCTACTGGCGCTCCGCGCCGCTCCTCGACCCGGGCGTGGTCAGCCTCGGTCAGTACCGCTGGGACCCGCTGCCGCATTCGGACGAGCCGCTCACTTGGCTGACGGGCATGCGCACGATGACCACGGCCGGCGCCGTCGACACCCAGGTCGGAATGGCCAGCCATGTCTACCTGGTGAACCGCTCGATGGTCGACGAGTACTTCTACTCCGCTGACAGCGAGCTGCTGATCGTCCCGCAGGAGGGGCGCCTGCGCCTCTGCACCGAGCTCGGGGTGATCGAGCTCGAGCCGACCGAGATCGCCATAGTTCCGCGCGGTCTGCTCTATCGGGTGGAGCTGCTCGAGGGCCCGGCACGCGGTTTCGCGTGCGAGAACTACGGACAGACGTTCGAGTTGCCCGACCGCGGACCGATCGGCGCGAACTGCATGGCCAACCGGCGTGACTTCAAGACCCCGGTGGCCGCCTTCGAGGACCGAGAGACACCCTCCTCGGTCGTGATCAAGTGGTGCGGGCAGTTCCATCGGACGGCGATCGGACACAGCCCGCTCGACGTCGTCGCCTGGCACGGGAACTACGCGCCGGTGAAGTACGACCTGCGCACCTACTGCCCGATCGGTGCGATCCTCTTCGACCATCCCGATCCGTCGATCTTCACCGTGCTCACGGCGCCCTCGGGCGTCGCCGGAACGGCGAACATCGACTTCGTCCTGTTCCGGGAACGCTGGATGACCATGGAGAACACGTTCCGACCGCCGTGGTACCACAAGAACGTCATGTCGGAGCTGATGGGAAACATCTACGGTCGCTACGACGCCAAGCCGCAGGGGTTCGTGCCCGGCGCTCTGAGCCTGCACAACATGATGCTGCCGCACGGCCCCGACCGCGAGGCGTTCGAGAAGGCCTCGAACGCCGAGCTCGGGCCCGAGAAACTCGAGAACACGATGTCCTTCATGTTCGAGACACGCTTCCCGCAGCAGCTGACCCCCTTCGCGGCCACCGAGGCGCCGCTGCAGGACGACTACATCGACTGCTGGACGAGCCTCGCGAAAAAGTTCGACGGCACGCCCGGGGTGAAGTGAGCCGATGCCGGAGAAGACGATGACGCTACTTCGGAGCTGGGTGGAAGGGGCCAACGACCCCGACGGCGAGTTTCCGCTGAACAACCTCCCCTACGGTGTGTTCTCGGCGGAGGGCAAGGACGCGCGTTGCGCGGTCGCCATCGGTCGGTGCGTGTTGGACGTGGCGGCGCTGGAGCGCGCGGGCTTGCTCGAGGGTCTGCCCGGAGCGCTCTGCCAAGAGGCGAGCTGGAACGCGCTGATGGCCCGAGGGCCGGCCGTCTGGGACCGCCTGCGAGAGCGTCTGACGGCGCTCCTCTCCGAAGGCGCCGACGAGCGTCCGCTGATCGAGCCGTATCTTCACGCGGCGAGCGAGGTGGAGCTGCACTTGCCCTTCACGGTCAGCGAGTACACCGATTTCTACGCCGGGCGGCACCACGCCACCAACGTCGGCACGATGTTCCGCGGTGCCGAGAACGCGCTGCCGCCGAACTGGCTGCACATGCCGATCGGCTACAACGGTCGTGCCTCGTCGGTCGTGGTGTCAGGAACCGATGTTCGTCGCCCGTGGGGACAGCTGAAGTCGCCCGATAGAGCGGTGCCCGCCTTCATGCCGTCACGGCGCTTCGATCTCGAGCTCGAGCTCGGCGCGATCGTCGGTACGGCCTCCGAGGGCCCCCTCAGCGTCGAGTCGGCCGAGGCGATGATCTTCGGCTACGTCCTGTTGAACGACTGGTCGGCACGCGATATCCAGGCGTGGGAGTACCAGCCGCTCGGCCCGTTCCAGGCCAAGGCGACGGCGACCACCGTCAGCCCGTGGATAGTGACGCGCGCGGCGCTCGAGACCTTTCGGGTTCCGCTCCCCGCGCGCGAGCGACCCTTGCTGCCCTATCTCGAGGGTTGCGACGATGCCCTCTACGACATCGAGCTCGAGGTCTCGTTGGCACCGAGCGGCCGAGCCACCACCACCATCGCGCGAACGAACTACCGCGAGATGTACTACTCGGCCGCCGAACAGCTGGCCCACCACGCGAGCAGCGGCTGCCCGATGCGGACCGGCGACCTGCTCGGCTCAGGCACCATATCCGGCCCGGAGAAGGGGCAGCGCGGTTCGCTGCTAGAGCTGAGCTGGGGTGGGAAGGAGCCGCTCACGCTCGACACCGGCGAGACCCGGACCTTTCTCGAGGACGGCGATACGCTGACGCTTCACGGCCGTGCGCGGGGCGATGGGTTCACGGTCGGTTTCGGCCAGTGCAGCGGCACGCTGTTGCCCGCACTGGCCGACCCGCCCGGATCGCGATCGAGATGAGCACGCACGGACGATCCGCACTGAAGCTCACGCCGAACCTGCCCGAGAGCGGCGGGTTCCACGACGAGATGCTGCAGGGGCACGAGGGCTTGGGCGACGGGGAGAGCGAGATGCTGAACGCGTGGCTGATTCCGCCGCTCTGCAACCACATCGGAGCTCGGGCCAACCTCCGCGAAGCACTGGCGGCGGCGCGGGAGGCCGGGCGATGAACACCGCGTCCGACGACATCGTGCTCCACGACTACTGGCGATCGTCGGCGAGCTACCGGGTACGGATCGCGCTGGCGCTCGCCGGTATCGACTGGCGCTCCGTTCCGGTCGACCTGGTGAAGGGGGAGCAGAGCGGCTCCGCCCACCTCTCTCGCCACCCGCAAGGGCTCGTGCCGGTGCTGGACATCGACGGACACCGCCTCACTCAGTCGCTGGCCATCATCGAGTATCTCGACACCACGCGAGCGCTCGGGCTGCTGCCCCGCGAGCCCGTCGCCCGCGCGCACGTGCAGGCGCTGGCCGCCACGGTGGCCGTGGACGTTCACCCGGTCTGCAACGTCTCGGTCGTCGCCTACGCCACAGGAGGCGACGAGCCGGCCCGGACGCGCTGGATGCAGCGCTTCATCTCGCCCGCTCTCGCCGCGTTCGAGCGCCGGCTCGCACGGTTCGAGCAGGATCCCTACTGCACCGGACGTGATCTCTCGCTCGCCGATCTGTGCCTGATACCGCAGCTGTACAACGCCGATCGCTGGGGTGTGGACTACGCCGAATGCTCACGTGTTCGCCGCGTGGCCGCGGCCTGCGAGTCCCACCCAGCCTTCGTGCGAGCGCATCCCGACGCCGTCGCGCCGAGATGAGCCCGGCGACCCCGTCGCCGAACCTCCCCCCGGACGGCTCGCGCTAGCTCGGCGGGAGAGCGCGACCGAAGCGTCGCGCTGGCGACACCGCCACTCGCCGTGGAGCCCTACGAGGGAGGCGGGCGCGCCGCGGTTCGGTGACGACCGAAGCCCGCGAGCAAGCGAAGGGGCTCGGCACGAGCGTACGGGTGTCCTACCCTCGAAGCCAAGCTCGCGCGACTTCGCGACATCGAGCGCGAGGCGTTGCTATCGTCGGCGGTCAAGGGCTGAGCGATGGGTGCGTCGACGGCGTCGAGGTGGGGCTGTTCCGCAGGGCTGGGCTGTCCTATGCGCTCGCCCGCGAAGCCGGCTGAGCCGTCCGAATCCCGCCGCCCGCACCGATCCCCGAGAAGCGATGAACCACGAAACTCTCTTCGCCCGAACGCCGGCCCCTCGCCTGGTACGGGGGCTCGGTCGTGCGCTCCGTGCCGGCGCGGCGGTGATCGGCTGCGCGTTGCTGTCGGCACCGGCGGTCTCGGCGGAAGATACGGGCGGGAACCCGCCGGCCGACACCGAGCAGAGCCGGAGCGCGGCGACGCCGGCGCCGGACACGGCGATCGACGAGGACGGTCCGATCGTCGCGCCGAGCGCCGACGCGGACACGCGGCGGGCGCTGCTCGCCGCCTGGCGCGATCTCGGCGAGGGCCATGTGCCGCGCACCGAGCACCTGCTTGCCGACGGTTCGCCGAAGTACGTCAACCGTCTGGTGCGTGAGGCCTCCCCCTACCTTCTGCAGCACGCGCACAATCCGGTCGACTGGCACCCCTGGGGCGAGGAGGCGTTCGCGCGGGCGGCGGCTGAGGACAAGCCGGTGTTCCTCTCCATCGGCTACGCAACCTGTCATTGGTGCCACGTCATGGAGCGCGAGAGCTTCGAGGACGAGGCGATCGCCGAGCTCATGAACCGCCACTTCGTCTCGATCAAGGTCGATCGAGAGCAGCTGCCGGATATCGACGCGCTGTACATGACGGCGGTGCAGCTTCTCACCGGTGGTGGCGGCTGGCCGATGTCGAGCTTCCTCGACACCGAGGCACGCCCGTTCTACGGCGGCACCTATTTTCCGCCCGAGCGCTTCACCGACCTGCTCGAGCGCGTTGCCTACGCCTGGGCCACCGAGCACGACGCGCTGCTCGCCGAGGCCGGTTACGAGGATGGTTTCCGGGTGACGCTGGACTGCCCGAACGATCGCTACATCAACGACGAGGCGATCTGCCAGGCGGTGGTCGGGATGTTCGCCCGCGCGGGTGTCACCGTGAACCTCGACGCCAAGCCCAAGGCGCAGCACTTCCCGCTGATCGAGAACCAGACCACCGACTTCTACATGCTCGGCTGGGGGGTTCCGACCTTCGACTCCGAGTACGTGTTCAACTTCCTCGTGCACACCCCGACCGACGACCGCGGCTCGTGGAACGCGAGCGGCTACTCGAACGCCGAGGTCGACGAGATGATCGTGAGCCTCTCGTCGGAGACCGATCTCGACAAGCGCGCCGAGACCGTCGCTTCCATCTGGGAGCAGGTGCAGGCCGACACCCTCTATCTGCCGATCCACAACCAGGTACTGAACTGGGGCATGGACGACGGCATCGAGTTCGACGTCCAGCCCGAGGATCAGCCGCACTTCAAGTTCCTGAGCTACGCGAACTGACCGCCGCGCGGCGCCCCGCGCCGGGCGGCCGGAAACGGCGCGGTGTTCGCCTACGTCGTCCGGCGTGCCCTCCAGGGGGTGCTGGTGCTGTTCGTGATCGCGTTCATCGCGTTCTCGATGTTCCGCTTCATCGGTGATCCGCTGGAGAGCATGCTGCCGCGGGAGGCCACCGCGGCCGATCGTGTCGAGCTTCGCGATCGGCTCGGCCTGGACGACCCGGTGCCGCTCCAGTTCGTGCGTTTCGTCGGAGACGCGGTGCAGGGCGAGTTCGGCATCTCGTACCGCAACGGCGTCCCCGTCGCCGAGATGCTGGCCGAGCGGCTGCCGGCGACGCTCGAGCTGGCGGCCGTCTCGGCGATCTTCGCCGCCGTGCTCGGCATCGGGCTCGGCGTCTACACCGCGATCCACCGCGACGGCTGGCTCGCCAACGCGATCATGTCGGCCTCGCTGATCGGGGTGTCGCTGCCGACCTTCCTGATCGGCGTGTTGCTGATCTGGCTGTTCGCCGTGGAGCTCGGCTGGCTGCCCTCGTTCGGGCGTGGCGAGACCGGGGAGCTGTTCGGCTGGCGCTCCTCGCTGGTGACGGTCTCGGGCCTGAAATCGATGATATTGCCCGCGCTGACGCTCGGGCTGTACCAGATGACGCTGGTGATGCGGCTCGTCCGGGCCGAGATGCTCGAGGTCCTTCGTACCGACTACATCCGCTTCGCCCGCGCGCGCGGGTTGTCCGAGCGGGCGGTGAACTTCGGTCACGCGCTGAAGAACACGCTGGTGCCGGTGATCACCATCATCGGCCTGCAGCTCGGTCAGATCACCGCCTTCGCGATCGTCACCGAGACGGTGTTCCAGTGGCCCGGGGTGGGATTGCTGTTCATCAACGCGGTGCAGTTCGTCGACATCCCGATCATGGCGACGTACCTCCTTCTCGTGGGCGTGCTGTTCGTGGCCATCAACCTGGTGGTGGACGTGCTGTACGCGGTGGTCGACCCGCGGCTGCGCGTCGAGCGCGTGGCCGCGCGCGCATGAGCGCACTCGCTCGCGTCTGGCAGAGCGACATCGCCTGGTCGTTCCGTCACGCGCCGGTCGCGATGGTCGCGGCGCTGGTATTCGCCGTGCTCGTGATCGCGTCCCTCGCCGCTCCGCTCGTCGCGCCGCACACCCCGTTCGAACCGGGGTCGCTGAACCTGATGGACGGCTTCACGCCGCCGATGGGCGAGGGCATGGGATCGGGCTCGGTGTTCTGGCTCGGCACCGACGATCAGGGGCGGGACGTGTTCTCGACCATCCTCTACGGCATGCGCCTGTCGCTGATGATCGGGCTGGCGGCGGTGGCGCTGGCGGCGGCGCTCGGCGTCACGCTCGGGCTGATCGCCGGTTACGTCGGCGGCTGGATCGACGCGCTGATCATGCGCGTCGCCGACATCCAGCTGACTTTCCCGTCCATTCTCGTGGCTCTGCTGATCTTCGGCGTGGCGCGCGGGCTGCTGCCGCCGGAGAGTCGCGAGCAGATGGCGATCTGGGTGCTGATCCTGTCGATCGGCCTGTCCGAGTGGGTGCAGTTCGCGCGCACGGTGCGCGGGTCGGCGATGGTCGAGGCGAAGAAGGACTACGTGCAGGCCGCCCGACTGGTCGGGCGGAAGCCGTCGGCCATCCTGTTCCACCACCTTCTGCCCAACGTGCTCGGCCCCGTGCTGGTCATCGCGACGATCTCCCTCGCGCTCGCGATCATCGCCGAGGCGACGCTGTCCTTCCTCGGCGTCGGCGCGCCGCCGACCCGGCCCTCGCTCGGCACGCTGATCCGCATCGGGCAGGATTTCCTGTTCTCGGGAGAGTGGTGGATCCTGCTGTTCCCCGCACTCACGCTGCTCGCGCTCGCGCTGTCCGTGAACCTGCTCGGGGACTGGCTGCGCGACGTCATGAACCCGAAGCTGCGCTGATGGCGACGCCGCCCGCACCCGACGCCGCGGCCACGCCCGATGCGCCGCTCCTCGAGGTCGAGGATCTCGTCGTCGAGATCCCGACCCGGCGCGGCGTGCTCAAGCCGGTCGACGGGGTCAGCTTCACGATCGGGCGCGGCGAGATCCTCGGCGTGGTGGGCGAGTCCGGTGCGGGAAAGTCGATCACCGGTGCGGCGATCATCGGCCTGCTGGAGCGGCCGACGCGCATCGGCGGCGGGCGGGTCACGCTCGCCGGCACCCGCCTCGACACGATGGACGAGAACGCGCTGAGGCGTGTGCGTGGTGCGCGCGTGGGCACGGTGTTCCAGGACCCCTCGACGAGCCTCAACCCGCTCAAGACGATCGGCGAGCAGCTCGCCGAGACCGCGCTCGCGCACCTCGACGTCTCGCGACGGGAAGCCCGCGAGCGGGCGCTCCGCGCGCTGGTCGATGTCGGCATTCCGGCCGCCGCAGAGCGCCTCGACGCCTGGCCGCACGAGTTCTCGGGCGGCATGCGCCAGCGCGTGGTCATCGCGCTCGCGCTGATCGGCGAGCCCGAGCTGGTCATCGCCGACGAGCCGACCACCGCGCTCGACGTGTCGGTGCAGGCGCAGATCCTCGCGCTGCTCAGGCGGCTCTGCGTCGAGCGGGGTGTCGGCGTGATGCTGGTGACGCACGACATGGGGGTGATCGCCGAGACCACCGATCGCGTGGCGGTTCTGTACGCCGGTCGAGTCGCCGAGGTCGGACCGACGCGGGACGTCCTCACGGGAGCGCTGCACCCCTACACGCGCGGCCTGATGGGGGCGACACCGGACGCCTCTCCCGAACGCGACTCGCGCGATCGCCTGGCGCAGATCCCGGGGGCGATGCCGGGATTGGGCGCGGTGCCGTCGGGCTGCGCGTTCCACCCGCGGTGTCCGGAGGCGATGTCGCGCTGTAGCGCCGAGCGCCCGCGCGCGGCCTCGCGCGAGGACACGCGGGTCTGGTGCTGGTTGCATCCGCCGGAAGAGGGAGTGTCGCCGGACGGGCGCTCGACATCTCTGCGGGGGACGCGGCGATGAGCACGCCGGACGACGCGGTGCTGGTCGAGGTCGAGCGATTGTCGCGTCGCTTCGACGTGTCGAGCGCCTGGCTGAACCGGATCGTGCGGCGCGAGCCGAGGCGCATCCTGACCGCCGTCGACGACGTCAGCCTCCGGGTGCGGCAGGGAGAGACCTACGCGCTGGTCGGCGAGTCGGGTTCGGGCAAGTCCACGATCGCGAAGATGATCGTCGGCCTGCTCGCGCCCAGCGAAGGCACGGTGCGTATCGGCGGCGCCGATCCGACGGGCGCGCGCGGGGCGGCGCTGACGGCACTGCGCCGCCGCGTCCAGATGATCTTCCAGGATCCCTACGCGAGCCTGAACCCGCGCTGGCGGGTGCTCGACATCGTGGGCGAGCCGATGCGCGTGTTCGGGCTCGCGCGCGAGCGGCGCGAGGTGGCGCGCCGCGTCGGCGCGTTGCTGGAGCAGGTGGGGCTCTCGGCGGACGACACGGCGAAATTCCCGCACGAGTTCTCCGGCGGGCAGCGTCAGCGCATCGGCATCGCCCGTGCGCTCGCCTCCGAGCCCGAGCTGATCGTCTGCGACGAGCCGACCTCCGCGCTCGACGTGTCGGTGCAGGCGCAGGTGCTGAACCTGATGCGCGACCTGCAGGGCGATCTCGGACTGACCTACCTGTTCATCACTCACGACCTGTCCGTGGTGCGTTACATGGCCGACACGATCGGCGTGCTCTACCTGGGCCGGCTGGTCGAGTCCGCGCCGCGCGAGACGCTGTTCACCGAGCCCGCTCACCCCTACACCCGGATGTTGCTCGATGCCGCCCCGCGTCTCGACGGCTTCGGGCGCAGGCACGCGACCGACGGCGGCGAGGTGCCCGACCCGATCCGCCCGCCCACGGGTTGCCACTACCATCCGCGGTGCGGCTACCGTGTCGCGGGTTGCGACGAGCGCTACCCGCCGGTGCGGGACATCGGCCTGCGCACGGTTCGCTGCTTCGAGGCCGAGCGGGTGCTCGCCGCGTCGCGCCCGGATGCAGGTCGAGCGAACGGCGCCGACGCGCATCCGCCGCGCTGACGGATACGCGCGGAGGTGCGCATCGACGTCCGGGCCGACGACCGGTTCGAGCTCCCGGTGAACGGCGAGCCGGTGCTCGAGGACAGCGTGCCGATCACCACCGAGCGATCGTTCAACGCGGAGAGCACCACCGTCTCGATCGCGTCGCCGGCGACGCTGGCCTGATCCTGCTGGTTCGCGACGCCGCCACCGGCGAGACCCTGGCGGTCGGCGACGCACGATGCGTGGTGACGGAAAGAGACCGCAAAGAGACCGCGTGGCGAGAACCGCGCCGTCAGCCGTCACACGAGCCCGGCGAGCGCGCCCGCGCGCCGCGCTGCCAAGGCCACGGCTACGGCTCGAGCCGGAAGCCGCAGTAGAGGCGATTGGCGATGTCGGTCGCGATGCCGGCGGTTCGCGTTCCGTCGTCCTTGCCGCTCCACGTCCACGGCTCGTCCGTGGAGTCCCTGCTCACCGCTCTCGTGGAGTCGAAGGTACTGGTGCCCTGATCACCTTGAAACTTGATGACGCTCAGGATGCTTCCGCGTGACGCCACGCAGGTGTCATCGGCGTCGCGGGAGTCGAGGTCGAGAACCACGTCGTATCGGTAGCTGAGGAAGTCCAGCTTGCTGCCGAAGGAGGCTTCGGCCGTCACGAATCCTTCGCCTCGCTGTGACAGCTCGCTACCATCGAGGGTGCTGGTGATGTCGAAGGTCGTCTCCTCTCGAACTGCCGGGCTGCTGCCCTCGTCCCATGTCACCCCCGCGTCGGCGTAGGGCGTGTCGATCGCCAGTTGCCAGCTGGCGTCGGGACCCCGGGCGATGCGTTGCTCGCCGAGCAGCAGCGCCAGGTCGATCATCAGCGAGTGCCGGATCGGGCGTATGAGACGGTTGCCGCTTCCCACCGCGTTGCGCCCGGGCACCACGGGCTCGAGGCTCGCCTCGACATGCCGGGCCACCCGATTCACACGGCTCGCCGTCTCGACGTTGGCCAGCTGACGCGGCGTGACCTCGGTGTCCACGACCGTGGACGTCAGGCGGCCGTCGGTCGCGGTCGTCGCCCTGTCCAGGCGCCCCTGGCCCGCGCGGTCCGGTCCGTGGATACCGATGATCGGGTTGTTCGCGAACACGGCCCGTTCACCGGCGGCGATCACGTCCAGGTCACGGTTGTCGAGTCCGTTCCCGTCGTCGCCGGCACCTCTGGCTCGGCGACGTCACGGTGCTCCGGAGCATCTCGATCACCGGAGTCGCGGGCGCGACGAGACCATGTCTCGAACGCGTCAGGCGTACTCGAACCTCGTCTATCGCACCGACAGGGAATCGAAGTCTTGACAGGTGTCGAGAAGAATGCCGCGATCGTCCAGTGCATGCCTGACCCCGTTTCCCGGGAACATCCGCAGGCAGTCGTCGATGGTCTTTCGCGGTCAGTCAAGCCGGACCAGCGAGTACACGTACGACCTGTCGTGCTTGCAGTTGACCCAGACCCCCTCCGGGGGCGCCTCGTCCTGCCGGGCCGCGGGTACGTTCCAGGGCCTGCCGGTAACTCTGTGCGGCGACTCCTCGGCCAGTTCGTCCAGAGCGACCCAGCCGAACTCGGAATCCCGGACGATCCACAGATCGGCGTCGGATCGCTTGTACCCGGTGCTGCCGTCTTGACGGGTCGCCTTGGCGAACCGGTAGACCAGTCCGTCCACGTGGCGTCGCGACTCGAACCGGTCTCGGTCGCTCATGTCGTCGGTCTCCGGCAGGTGCGTGCTACTTCACGGCGTCGGATCCGTCGGAGCTGGTACACGCTTGATCGTCCAAGAGCAAGCGGCGGACGGTGATCTCCTTCCAGGCTTCCGGACTCCTGGACTGTTCGGCCCGCTCGAGATCCTCGGTGCCCCGCGCCGATGAAGTCGAGATCGCGATCGTGGCCGAGAGACCGGAACCGGTTGCCGGCTACCGCGGTCCCGACACGGTCGTCGACAGGGTGCCGCCGGGACAGTGCCGGCACGGCTCGATCCTCGTCCCCGGTGACGGTCGGTCGCCCGATCAGCTCCGCGAGCGCAGCGCCGGGAGCCCGACCCCGGTGGACTCGAAGCCGCCGTCGACCGAGATGTCCTGACCGGTGACGTAGGCTGCCTTGTCGGAGCAGAGAAACACGATGACGTCCGCGATCTCCCGTTCGGTGCCGTAGCGATCGAGGGGGATCGCGTCGTGGTAGGCGGCGATGATCTCGGGGGAGTGCACCGCCATCGCCAGCTTCGTCCTGACCGGCCCCGGCGAGACGCAGTTGGCCCGCACGCCATGCTCTCCGAGCTCGACCGCCAGCTGCCGGGTGAGCTGGATCACGGCCGCCTTCGACGTGCCGTAGGCGACTCTCAGCGTGCTGGCGCGCAAGCCCGAGATCGAGGCGATGTTGACGATGGCGCCGCGGCTCTCGATCAGTGCCGCGGTGGCGGCCTGCGAGCACAGGAAGACCCCGTCCACGTTGGTCGCGAAGACGGTGCGCCAGGCCTCGTAGCCGGTCTCCCGCAGCGGGCCGAAATCGGCCACCCCGGCGTTGTTGACCAGCGCGTCCAGGCGACCACAGGTGTCCAGCACGCGAGGGACGGTGGCGTTCACCTGCTCGGGAACGGACACGTCGCACACCATCGGCCATGCCCGATCCAGGCGCGCGGCGGCCGCCATCAGCGCGGGCTCGTCCCGGTCGATCATGGCCACCCGCCAGCCATCCGCCAGGAACCGCCGGGTGGTTTCCAGGCCGATGCCGCGGGCGGCACCGGTCACCATAGCCACCTGGTCCACGTCCGGATCTCCCTGGCTCAGCGCGAGTAGTCGCGAAGCGTTCGTTGCAGTGCCCGGTACGCCTCCTTGGGCCGGTACCGCGCATCGAACGGCAACGGCTCGAGCTCCCGGCGCCACGAGTAGCGATCGGTGAAACCCCAGCTCTGGAACGCCCGGCAACGGGGCACGTCGAGACAGACACGCAGCAGCTCTCGGTAGACCTCGGCCTGACGGCCGAAATCCCGCTCGCCACCGACGGCCACGTCGAGCTCCGTGATGTAGATGTCGAGCCCGAGGTCGGCGAAGCGCCGGAAGTTGCGGCGGACCTCGTCGAAGCGGTTGAAGTCGGCGCTCACGTGCAGCTGGAACCCGATCCCGTCGATCGGCGCGCCCGCTGCCCGCTCGCGACTCGCGAGACGGTAGAGCGCATCCGACTTGGCGTTCGGCGTGGCGATGTCGTAGTCGTTGTAGAGCAACGTGGCCTCCGGATCGGCCGCGCGCGCGATCTCGAACGCCTTGCGCACGTACCCCTCGCCGAGGCTCCGCTGCCAGACCGTGCTGCGGAAGCCGCCGTCATCGTTCAGCGCCTCGTTGACGACGTCCCAGATCGCCACCCGCCCGCGGTAGCGGGACATCAGGGCGACGATGTGATCGCGCATCACCTGTTCGACCTGATCGGCCGGTAGCGAGTAGACCCAGCCGGGCAGCTGCGTGTGCCAGACGAGGGGGTGACCGTGCACGCGCATGCCGCTCTCGAGTCCGAAGGCGACCTGAGCGTCCGCGTCCTGCCATTCGAAACGTCCGCGTTCGGGCTGGATCGCCGCCATCTTCATCGAGTTCTCCGATGTCACCAGATTGAACTCGGCGGCGGCGATGTCCCGGTAGAGGTCCCGGTCGGGACGCGAGTCGATTCTGCGCACCGACGCGAAGCCGATCATCAGCCCGCGACGCGCGGCCAGATCGCGCAACCGCTCGCCGTCGCGGACGAGCGCGTCGCGCGACACCACGCGTACGGAAACCGTCGCGGTACTCTGCACGCCGCCACCGTGGGCGTCCTCCGCACGGTACTCGACCGAGTGCTCGCCGACGTCGTCGGCGCCGGGTATCCACCGCAGCGTGCTCGTGCCCGGCGCGGTGTCGACGATCCAGCCACCGTTCGGGAAGCGGGCGAAGGTGACGGCGGGAGGCGACGAGTCGTCATCGCTCGCCTTCACGAGCAGGTTCAACTGATCGCCGACGCGGATCGTCATGTCGCGGACAGTGGAGAACCGCGGCGGCACGTCGTCACCGCCTCGTGCGGTGCGTTGCTCGCTGTCGTCGCCCGGATCGGAACCCGATGCGGCGCCGACGCGCCGCGCCGGCGCCGACATCGGCGGGTAGCGCCCGCCGGCGTACCAGGCAATGCGGTAGTCGGAGCCGGGCGCGTAGTCCACCTCCGCCGATCGCGTCTCCGAGCCGAAGCTCTGCCGGTAGTCACGGTCGACGAACAGGTTGTAGCCCTCGGCACCGACCACCTCGCACCACTGCAGCCGCGCCCGCCCGCCGCCGAGTTCGGTCAACGACACTCGCGGGGCGGTGCCGTCGGTGGCCGCCTCGCACCGAGCGTCGACGCCGGCGTCGGCCCGCGAGACGGGGGATGCGGCAAACGCACTCGCCATGAAGACCAGCGCGTGCAGCGCGGAACCGCTCGTTCTCCGCATGAATATCGAACTCCCTCTCAACGCTTGCCGGAGAACCGGATGCCTCCGGACGATCGGGTGGTGGACCCTTGCTGCCCGACCGGGTGGTGCGGGCGACGGCAGGTGCGGCCCGTCGCACTGCCCGGGGGTTCGAACAAGGCCTGTCGAGGCGACGTCCCGTCCGAACGCGCGACCCCTTCGTCGGACCATTCCACCACGCGCAGCCCACGATCATACGTCGGACGACGAACAGATGCACCGTAGATCACGGCTCGCGACGGCGCGCCGTACCGCGCCTGCCGCGCATGGCCTTCGCTACCCGCCACCGACGAGTCCGTCCGCATGAAGGCCGACCGCGAGGCGGCGTCGGTTCGCACCCGCGCTTCATGGCCGACGGGGACGTTGCCGGTTCGACCGTCTCCTGCTCTCTCGCTTCACGATGTCGCGCTCACGAACGGGCGTCGGCGCCGACCGATCCGAAACGTGAGCCGATCGGCGTTTCGTCCTCCGCCGTTCCGACGTGAGTCAGGTACGGACCGTATCGGTCGCTAGGCAGGAATCGCCTCGAACAAGAACACGTCGGGCAGCGGGATGTTGCCGAAACCGACCTGAACGGGCCTCACCGCAGGCCGAGGGCACGTCCGGACAGCGGGTGCGATCGCGGGAACGCCGGTGAAGCTCGGAGGTAGGTCGATGGTCGGGAAACCGCTGCACACGTTCATGACTCGGGAGGTAGTCTGCGTGGATCGAGGCACTCCGACGGCCGCGGCGGTGGAGGTGATGCTCGCGGCGGACGTCTCCTCGATCGTGTTCGTCGAGGGCGAGCGTCCCTGCGGCATCCTCTCTCGCGCCGATCTGAGCACGCTGTGCATGCTGATGCTGACCGGTCGAGCCCTGCCGAGCCGCGAGCGACTCGCGGTCGACGATTTCTTCACTCTGTCGGTCGATGCCGACAGCGGCGAGGCGTGGGAGCTGATGCAACGCCGGCGCTGCCGCCAGTTGGTGCTGGTCGACGAACACGACCGGCTGGCCGGCATTCTCACCTCGACCGATCTGCTGCGTGCCAAGGTCAGTCTGATCGAGTCACAGAACGAACACCTGGAGCAGCGCGTGGCCGATCGCACCCGCGATCTGCGCAGGAGCAACGAGAAGCTGCACAGCCTGTCGCGCGTGGACCCGATGCTCCACATCGGCAATCGACGGGCCATGGACGAGGCGATGGTCAAGGTGTTCGAGCACGCCAGGCGCTACAAGCGTCCCTTTTCGGTGGCCCTGATCGATGCCGACTACTTCAAGTTGTACAACGACTTCTACGGCCATCAGGCGGGCGATGTCGCCTTGATCGACATCGCCCGGACGATTCGAAAGAACATACGTGCCACCGATACGGTCTATCGCTACGGCGGCGAGGAGTTTCTGGTGCTGCTGCCCGAGGTCGGTGCCGAGGGCGCCGCGATCGCCGCCAGGAAGATCTGCGATGCGGTGGCCGCACGAAACCTGGCGCACGAGCGCTCACCGCTCTCACGCCTCAGCGTCAGTATCGGCGTGGCCGAACAGCACACGACCATGCTGTGCAGGACCCGGGTCATCTCCGCCGCCGACGTCGCGCTGTACCGCGCCAAGCAGCGTGGACGGAACCGTGTCGAGATCCACGAAACCGGACCGGACATCGATGAGCGGGCTGCGTAGCGCTCGACGGGCCGAGTAGCGCTCGCTCCGGTCGCGGCGGTACTGGCGACGTGCTGACTCATCAGGAACGCCGCCGAGAGGCCGCGTGATCGCGCGCCAGGTTGGCGCGCGAGAACGGCTCCGAGGCCGACGGCGCGATCGAGCCGAGAAGCTCCAGACGCTCGGCGAAGGGCTGCGCGCGGTGCAGCCCCCGCGCGTCGAAGCAAAGCGCGTCGTAGCGCAAGCCCTCGCGGGGCGTGAAGCCGGCGACGACCGCCTCGGCGTCGTGCCAGCCGGGCACGCGTCGCGGCGCGACGGACGAGCAGACCTGTATCGCCGGCATGCCGGTGGCGGACAGGGCATCGACCAGGGCGATCTTGTCGGCCGTGGCGATACCGGCGGGCTCGATCTGGAACCCCTCGCGTGGTCCCTCCTCGTGAATGACGATGCTCGTCGGCAGATCGCTCACCGGTCGTCGCTTCCGGTCCCGGCGCCGGGGCGCGGCCCGGGCGCGATCGCCACGGGCGCGATCGAGGGCCTGCCGATCGAGCAGCCCCGCGCGAACGGTGTTCACCACGAGCGCGCCCGGTGGCAGCGCGCCCGGCGCCTCGGCGCCCACGAGCCCCGCACCGCGTCCGGAGGTTCCTCGGACCGGTCGTGACGATCAGCTGCAACGCCGGCAGCGCCTCGATCAGCGCGGCGGAGAAGGGCGTGCGCTCGCGCCTCAGGCAGACGACGTCGAACGGAGCGAGCGTGTCGGCGAGCGCCGCCTCCGGGATCGGTGCGTCGAAGAAGGTCAGCTCCGCGTCGAGCATGTCCCAGGGCGCGCAGTCGCGGGCGACGTCCGCCCAGTCGTCGAGAACGGCGATTCGCATCAGTTCTTTCTCCAGTCGAGCAGGTGGCCCACGATCGGCGCCCCGATGATGACCACCACGATGCGCAGCACGTGGTGGGTGACCACGAAGGCCAGGTCCGCCCCCGCGATGATCGTCAGCACCGCCATCTCCGCCTGTCCTCCGGGGGCGAACGACAGCAGCGCCTCGAGCGGCGGCGCCCAGCCCGCGAGGCTCGAGATCTCGGCGAACGCGAAGGCGAGGATGCCGATGACGACGCAGAAGGCGAGGCCCGCGAGAATGTCGCGGCGGAGCTCGCCCGGCGTCACGCCCGTGTAGCGCGCGCCGATCGAGGTGCCGATGAAGAACTGCGCGGCCAGGATCGCGACGGCCGGCGGGCGGTACTCCAGCACGCCCACGAGGCTCAATGCCGTGGCGACGATCATCGGGCCGAGGATCGCCGCGCCGAACAGGCCGACACGGGCTCCGCCGAGCCAGCCGACGAGCGCGGCGGCCACCATCCACCCGAGCTGCGCGGGCGGCACGTCGGCGAACGGCAGGCCCGGAGGGTCGTCGAGCGTGCGATCGAACAGGATCGACATCAGCAGCGGCACCAAGGTGACGATGACCAGCACGCGCGTGGCGTGCACGAGCGAGAGCGCGCGCACGTCCGCACCCGCCTCCTCGCCGAACAGCACCATGTCCTGAAAGCCGCCGGGCATCGCCGCGTAGAAGGCGGTGGGTCCGTCGAAGCCGCAGACGCGGCGGAAGAACGGGTAGCCGACGAGACCGATGGCGAGGACGTAGAACGGCACGAGCGCGACCGAGTAGGCCATCGCGGGCAGGCGGCTCATGAGCTCCGGCGTGATCGCCGCGCCCACCGCGACGCCGAGCACGGTGCGCATGCCGGTGCCGAGGCGGCCCATGTCGACGAGCTTCGCGCCGAGGAGCGCCGCGATCAGGCAGGCGAACAGCGGACCGAGCAGGAAGGGCAGGGGCAGCGAGAGCCGGTGGAAGACGCCGACACCCGCGAGCGCGATGCCCGCCGTCAGGAGTTGTCCGCCGCGATGGGCGAGGCGCTTGGCCATGCGAGATCGCCGCGCGCCGTTCGCGGGCGTGCCGGGCGAGGGCGAATCCGGCCGCTCAATCCGCAGCGCGGACGTCCGGTACCGACAGCCGCCCCTCGACACCGTGTCGGACGATCGACGCGTGAACCGCGCCCGACGCGATCGAGCGCTCGACGAACGCTCGCAGGAACGTCGCCGCCGCGGGCCGCCTCGCGCGGCAGCCGATCGATTGCCGCACGGCGGTGAAGCTCTCCTCGAGCAGCACCGAGCCCGGCAGCGACGACTGCTGGTCGACGAGCTTCGGGCGCAGACCCGCGAGCGCCTCGAGCCCGTCGTCGACGAAGCGTCGGTACGAATCGTCGATCGACGGCTCGCGCACCAGCGTCGCGTGCCGAAGGTGTTCGGTCAGCCACAGGTCGTAGGCACTGCGCGCCTTGACCGCGATGCGGGTACCGGGCGCGTCGAGCTCGGCGAACGAGCCGTGGGGCGAGCCGGCGGGCAGCAGGCAGGTCGCCTGGATCTCGCAGTAGGCCGGGCTGAAGCTGATGTGCTTCGCCCGTTCGGGGTCGGCGGCTATGTTGGCGATGTCCCAGACGTCGCTGGTGGCCGCGTCCGCGACATCCCCGGGGCCGTCGAACGGCACCAGTTCCAGCGGCACGCCGAGCTCGTCGGCGATGGCCCGCGCCATGTCGGGCGAGACACCCTCCGGTTCGCCGCCGGCCGCCTCGCCGGTGACGAGCAGGAAGTTGCTCATGTTGAGCCCGGCACGCAGTCTGCCGTGCGGTGCCAGTTCCTCGATCAGCCGCTCGTCCACGTGCGTCCGCTCCCGTCTCTTCGTGCCCGCCGCCGTCGCGGCCGCGTGCGTGATCTGCCGTTGCCGTCGAGCGCGCTCGAGGCGAACGCTCACCCGTCGTCGTCGCCCTCGCCGGCCAGCGCGCCGGCGATCGTCGCGTTCACCTCGTCGAGGCCCTCGATGCCGTGCCGCGCGGCAACCCAGGCCGGGTCGTTCCAGGCGATCGTCACGACCTCGTTCTCATCGAAGACGAGCAACTTCTGCGGCCGATCGAGCCCCGCGAGGCGGTTCTCCTGCATCAGCGGCGTGCCGAGCGCCGGATCGCCGAACAGGATCACGCTGGTCGGACGCAGCGCGGCCTCGACCGAGGCGGCGGCCGCGGCGTGGTCGACGAGCGCGACGCGGCCCACCGCCCCGTTGCCCTCGATCGCGGTCTCCACCACGCCGATCGATTCGCCGACGTTCATCAGGCTCTCGGTGACGCGCAGTCTCCGTCCGGCGCGCCCGCGTCCGAGTCGTCGGACGCCGTGTCATTGTCGCTGCCACTGCAGGCGATGAGCGCGAGCAGCGCACCGCCGATCGGGAAGGGACGTGCGGGTAGCGTGAACACGTGCGGTTCCTCCGGTCAACGGGAAATCGGGCGCCGCCGCATCGGCGTGTCGCGCGTGCCGGGGCATCGTCAGGCTATAGCGCCGTGCCTGCCGCGTCCACCGTGCGTGTGGCGGGATCGACCGTCCGAGTCCTTTCCCGCGCGACGCGAGCCGTTCGGCGCAGCCGCGCAGGGAACTCAGGGGCGTGCGGAAGTCGTGCGAGAGATCGGCGAGCAGCGTACGTCGCTCCTCGTCGGTGCGGCGAAGGGCTTCCACCTGCGCCTGGATCATTCCCGCCATGTCGTTGACCGCTCGACCGAGGCGACCGACCTCGTCGTCGCGCTCGACGGAAATGCGCCGCTCGTGGTTTCCTTCGCTGATGCTCGGCACGGTCGCCGCGCCTGGCGACCACGGCCCGCGCCGATCGGGAGAGACAGATGGCGGACGACGACGGTGCGATCGACCTGCGCGAGAAGCTCGGGACCTTCGACGAGCACTGGAGCCCGAAGCGCGTCGCGACGTTCAACGGGCACGACGTCATGGTAGTCAAGGTTCTCGGCGAATTCGTCTGGCACACCCACGACGATACCGACGACTTCTTTCTCGTCCTCTCGGGCGAGTTGACCGTGCGGAGCCGACGTGCAGGTGCGACACGTCTTCGTGCGCTCGCGAACCGCGTTCATCGAGATTCCCGATCACGTGGAGCGTCACGAAGAACACTTCAGGCGCTGACGAGACCGCCGCTGCCATCACCGACTGTCCGGACGGCGTTCGGCGGCTCGGCGCGGATCCGCTGCACGCGGTGTCGCGAATGGCGTACCGTGATCCCTCGAACGAGATCTGGAACGAGGACACCGGCGGCGCGACATGACCACGACGATATTCATCGACGGCGAGGCCGGCACGACCGGCCTTCAGATCCGCGAGCGGCTGCTCGGGCGCGACGACCTCACCCTGCTCGAGATCGATCCGGATCGGCGCAAGGACACGGAGGAACGTCGACGCCTCCTGAACGCCTCGGACATCGCGATCCTCTGCCTGCCGGACGCCGCGGCGAGGGACAGCGTGCGGTTGATCGAGAACGAGAGCACGCGAGTCATCGACGCCTCGTCGGCCCACCGCACGAGCGATGGCTGGACGTACGGTTTCCCGGAGATCGGCGCCGAACAGACGGAGGCCTTGCGCCGGGCGGATCGCGTCAGCAATCCCGGGTGCTGGCCGCAGGGCGCCATCGCCGGACTGCGGCCTCTCGTCGACGCGGGGCTGATCCCGGCCGCGATGCCGGTGACCGTGCACGGCGTGTCCGGCTACACGGGCGGGGGGCGTTCGATGATCGCCGACTACGAGAACGCCGGCGCCGCGGCCAGCGAGTACACCCCGTACGCGCTGATGCTGGAGCACAAGCATATGCCCGAGCTTCAGCGGTACTCGGGGCTGAGCGCGAGACCGCTGTTCACGCCGGCGGTGGGACGCTTTCCCCAGGGCATGGTGGTGATCACGACGCTCCAGCTCGCGACGCTGTCCGACGTGCCGACGGTCGCTCGACTGCACGAGGCCGTCGCGGATCATCATGCCGCCGTCGCCGACGGTGCCGTGGCGGTCGCGCCGTTGAGCGAGTCACCGGCGCTCGACCCGGGTTCGCACGTCGGTTCCGATCGGATGACGTTGCACGTGTTCGGCAACGATGCGCACGGTCAGGCGGTGCTGGTCGCGGTCTACGACAACCTGGGCAAGGGGGCATCGGGGGCCGCGGTGCAGAACCTCCGGTTGATGCTCGAGCGTTCGTAGTCGGCGAAACGCGCCCGGACGGACACGACGCTTTCCGCAACGCGGCGCGGAACACGAACGCGAGCGGCCCGCACGCGAGCGTGACGCGTACCCTGATCCCCCTGTCGTCCGGTTCGTGACCCGCGCTCCGCTCGCCTTCGCACGAGCGCGAACATCGGCGGCACGAAGCCGAAGGAGACGATCGTCGAGAGCCGCACGCCGCCGGCTATCGCCATCGCGAACGGCGGCCGGAACGCGCCGCCGCCGAGGATCGACGGCAGGAAACCCCCTGAGTCAGAGCCCGTGGGCGAGGTAGCCGAGCGGCAGCCAGAGCGGGGCGAGCGTCGCGGACAAGGCGGCGAACGTGGCGAGCGCGAGCGCGCCGGCGAGCGGAATCGGATGTCGGGCGAGAAGGTCTGTCCGCGGTGTGTCGCCGGACGGGCTCTCCTCGCGCGTATCCGTGCCGGGCGTTCGCGGGCGCATTCGCGAAGGCGGCTCCTCGACGTCTCGCAGGGCTTCAGCTCATCCACTGTCCGCCGTCGACGTTGTAGGTCTGGGCGACGATGTACTCGGCCTCGTCCGAGGCGAGGAACACGGCCATGCCCACGAGATCGTCGGCCGTGCCCATGCGACCGTACGGAACCGCCGCGCCGACCTGTCGCCTCTTCTCCCCGGGCTGCAGGCCCTCGTGGCGTGCGAACAGCGCGTCCACGTGGTCCCAGTGCTCGCCGTCCACGACACCGGGAGAGATCGCGTTGACGTTGATGCCGTGCCGGATCAGGTCCAGCCCGGCGGACTGGGTCAGGCTGATCGTCGCCGCCTTGGTGGCGCAGTAGACGGCGACCAGCGGCTCTCCGCGGCGCCCTGCCTGACTGGCCATGTTGATGATCCGCCCGCCCTTGCCCCGCTCGATCATGTGCCGCGCGACCGCCTGCAGCGTGAACAGCGTACCGCTCACGTTGACCGCGAAGACCCGCTCGTGGTCCTCGCGTTCGATCTCGACGATCGGTGCGGCGGTGAACAGCGCGGCGTTGTTGATCAGGATGTCGATTCCGCCGAGCTGCTCGACCGTCTCGCGTACGCCGGCGTCGATGCTCGCCTGTCGCGTCACGTCGAACGGCAGCGCGATCGCCGCCTCGCCGATGTCGCGCGCGGCCCGTTCGGCCGCCTCGACGTCGATGTCGGCGATCGCCACGCGTGCGCCCTCGCGCACGTAGGCCTTCGCGAAGGCCAGGCCGATGCCGCGCGCGGCACCGGTGATGAGCGCGTTCCTGCCCTCGAGTCTCTTCATGTCAGCCCTCGCGCATCTCTCGATCGAACGGAACGGTGCCGCGGACGAAGTATACCGGCGGTCGCGATCCGCATGGTCGAGCGATGGTCGATGGTGCGACGATCGCTCTCGCGTGCGCGCGATCGGCACCGCCGCGAGAAAACGCGACGCCGAGGCGAAGCGTGATCGCGAGCGCGTGCTCGGGGGCGGCTCCTTCCTGTGCCAGAGGAGCTACTGCCGGCGCTACCGGATCGCCGCCCGCAGCGGGCGTCAGGCGAACGACGGTGCCTCGAACTGCGGCTTTCGACTCGCCTTCGATCCGCGCCGAGCCGGCGCGCGTCGCGACCGGCACGGGTGGCCGTCAGTTTCCGCCGAGGTTCTCGGGTCGTGCCTTCACGGACACGTCGTCGCCCTCGGGGTGCGGGTGGTGGCGCCACTTGCCGCCGCGATCCTCTCCGCGGCAGAGGAACGCCTCGACGCCCTCGGCCCGGCGCTCGTCGGTGAAGGCGACCTCGGGCGGGCAATAGCGCAGGGTGAGGCCGCGGCGACGGCGATCCGAGTGGTTCGGGCGAGAGCCGTGCGCGAGCATGTCCGCGTGCAACGACACCTGTCCCGCCTTCAGGTCGTTCGACACCGGCGCGCCGAGCTCGTCGGCGCCGACGATCTCCCGATCGAGCACGCCCGTGGCGCCCGCCGTTCTTGTAGGCGCCCACCGGCTCCTTCTTCTTGGTGTCGACCGAGAGTACCGGAACGAGGCCGTTCTTCAGCCGGGCCTTCGTCTGGCGAGCGATGTAGCGAAACTGGGCATCGCGGTCCGGGTGCCGCGTGCCCTCGATCGTCTTCTTGTTCGCCTGCAGCGAGTAGCCCAGGCTCTTGAGCAGGCGGTAGACGGTGCGCGAGCTGTGGTGTTGCGCGCGAGCCCCGAGGCGCGGTGCACGGCCATGATCCCGCCGCGCCCCAGCGCCATCGCTTCGGAGCAGGCCCACTCGCGTCGGCCGCGCTCGTCGAGCGCGGGCAGCAAGCGCTGGTACTGTTGTCGGAGCTGCTCTTCGGTCTTCGCTTCCATGAAGAACAAGATGGAGACATACCCCCCCCTCAGATCAAACTATTCGGGCGAGAGCCCTTGAGAACGCTTGTCATCCGGCTTTCCCGAATTCTCCGGTTGCCCGGTTCAGGGGGTGGCTTCGGTCTCCGGCTCGCCAGCCGCGCCCGAGGCGATCAGCGCATCGATGCGCTCGTCGGCATACCCGATCGAGGCGAGAATCTCGCGGGTATGTTCGCCGACCATCGGTGCGTGACGCTCGATGCTCGGCGGCGTCGCGCTCATGCCGACCGCCGGTCCGATCACCTTGACCGTGCCGGCCCGCGGGTGTTCGTAGCTCTGCACCAGCCCGAGGTGCTGGACCTGTTCGTCGGCCGCGGCGCCGAGGTGCGTCTTGACCTCCCCGCACCAGATGTCCGCGGCAAGCAACGCATCGATCAGCGCCTCCGTGCTCCGCTTGCCGGTCTCCGCAGCGACCGCCCGCCAGATCTCGTCGCGCTTCTCGTAGAGCTCGGTGGGGTCGTCGTAGCGGAGCAGCGACTCGTCACCGAGTACGCCGACCAGGGTGCGAAACGGACTCATGGCGATCGTTACCCAGCCGTTGGTGGTGGGGTAGGTGCCGAACGGAGCGTCCATGCCGGGGTGACCGATGCCGGACTCGGGCCGCTCGAAGTCCTCGTCGAAGTTCATCGCCATCACCATCTCCTGGTTCTGGTGAGCGAGCATTCCGGCCATCAGATTGACCTTGACCTCCTGCCCCTCACCCGAGCGCTCGCGCCAGAGGAGCGCCGCGAGGATGCCGTACACCATGTTCATCGCCCCGACCTGATCGGAGAAGCCCGCGCCAACCGGGGTCGGCGGTCCGCTCGCCTGGCCGGTGGCGGCCATGATGCCGGTCAGACCCTGCAGCAGCATGTCCTGACCGGGTCGGCTGACGTAGGGACCGTCCTCGCCGTAGCCGGAGCCCGAGCAGTAGACGATGCGCGGATTGATCGCCTTGAAGTCCTCGGGGCCGTAGCCGAGACGTTTCATCACGCCGGGGCGGAAGTTCTGCACCACGACGTCGGCGGTGGCGGCGAGCTCGACGATCGCCGCGCGCGCCTCCTCCGACTTCAGGTTCAGCGCTACGGAGCGCTTGTTGCGGTTCCAGGCGAGGTAGTTGGGGCTCTCGCTGCCACCGAGCCAGCGGTTGCGGAACGTCATCGTGCGAAAGAGATCGCCCACGCCCGGTCGCTCGATCTTGATCACGTCCGCTCCCATGTCTGCGAGCAGCTGAGTGGCGAACGGTCCCTGCAACAGGTGGGAGAAGTCGAGGATCCTGATGCCCTCGAGTGCCTTGTCGCTCATGCTCTCTCGTTCCCGTCGGAGTGGAATTCGTCGGTGACGACGGTACGCCGCGCGTCGTCGAGCGGACCGCGGGCACGCTTGCGGGCGTCGCGCCACAGCGCGCGCAGCGCCGCGATCGTCGCCTCGGGGGACTCGCGTCGGAGGAGCGCCGAGCGCACCCGCTCGGAGGCGGCGCCCTGAAAGGCTATGTAGCCGTCGAAGCGCGGGCGCAGGATCGCGTTCTCGGCGGTGGCGGCGGTGTCGCGGTAGAAGTCGTGTGCCGCGCGATTCACCGCCGCGTCGCGCCAGGCACTCCGGAACGAGGGTTGGCCGCCGTGGTGGGGGATGAGGCCGCACTGGCATTCGTCGGAGAGCAGCGAGGCCACGTGTTCGAGCAACGCTCGGGAGAACGTGGCGCGACGCGAGAAGCCGATACCGGTGCCGCCGAGCACGCCGCGGTGGCCAATCGCGTCGCCAAAGGCGATCGGTGCGCGATCGTACCCGGCCGCCGCGTAGGTGACGTAGCCGAACACGAGCGGTACCAGCGCGATCTCGTCGCCACGCGCCATGCGCTCTAGCAGTGCGATCGGGTTGAGCGACTCGCTGCCGGGCGGGCACCGCGCGTACAAGCGGTGCAGGGTCTCGAGCGCGCGTGCGAGCGTCTCGTCCGGGAACAACTCGGGCCCGCGCGGCACCGCCAGGCCCATGCCGTTCGCGCCCGCGGCGTTCTCGCTCGCGGCCATCGAGATCAGCGTCAGCCAGGCGTGCGGCCCGCCGAGCGAGAGCGCGACCGGGCGTCGGGTGGCGAGGCGCAGCACGCCGTCCCAGTCCCCGGGTGCCTCGGGTGCGAGATCGGTACGGCGCGCCATGACCTGCGCGGCGACGTCGAGCGGCAGCGCCCAGGTATGCCCGTCGAAGCGATAGGATGCGAGTGCCGGACCGATGCAGGCCCGGCCCCAGGCGCCGAGCTGCTCGGCGGGGTAGAGCGTCTCGAGCGGCACGAGGCAGTCCTCGGCGAGCGCTTCGCCGAGGTGGGGGTGATCGAGCACGAGCAGGTCGTTGTCGCGAGCGAGCGCGCCGATTGGCGAGCTCTCGAAGCCTTCGAGCGGTTGCGTGCGCCAGCGCAGCAGCTCCTCGCCCCCGTCGTTGACCCGCCGCGAGGCCTCGACGAGCGCGTCGCGCCCGCGTGGGTGGTCCCAGGTGAGACCGATGTAGCGCGCGCTCATGTCGAGCGGCTCCACAGCGGCTCGGCGCCGACGTCCATCGCCACGCGGGTCAGATGCCAGCGGCCGAGGTTCGCGGTGTAGAGCGTGTCGCCGTCGAAGGCGATGTTGGTCGGGTGGCAAAGCACGTGTGCGGTCGGGTCCTCGATCAAGAGCTCGACGTCGCGCCCGTCGGCGGAGACCCTGAGCAGTCGCGACGGCTCGTAGCAGCCGACGACGAGCCGCCCTGTCCGGTCGAAGGCGATGCCGTCGGGCAGGCCGGGCAGGTGCTCGGCGAACGGTCGCGCCTCTCCGGCAGTGCCGTCCGGCTCGATCGGGATGCGGGTGATCTTCCGGGAGAACGTCTCGCAGACGTAGAGCGCGGCCTCCCCCTCGCGCACGGCCAGCCCGTTGGCGAAGTCAAGCGGCTCGCGGTACCAGAGCGTGCCGTCCCCGCCGTCGAGCGGGAACGACCAAATGCCCGGTCCGGGCGTTCCGGAGGCGTGGCTGTCGGAGACGAGTAGGCGTCCGTTCGCGCGATCGACGAGCGGGTAGTTCGGGATGCGCAGCCCGTCGGCCCGCAATCGCGAGAGCGTCCCCGTGTCCAGTGCGAAACGGAACACGGCCGCGTGACGCAGATCGCACAGGTAGCAGGCGCGCTCGGCGTCGAAGGCGAGCCCGAGGGCGAAGCCGTCGGTCGATGCGACGCGCTCCATGCGCCGCCCATCCGGCGAGACGCGCAGCAGGTCGCCGTCCTGGTTGCCGCACCAGATCCAGCCGTCGGGGCCGATCGCGACGCCCTCGGGGTGGCTGAGCTTCGGCTCGGCGAAGATGCCGTCGAACAGCACGGAGGCGCGTTCGATCGGCAGCAGCGGCTCAAGATCGTCCGCGCGATTGCCCGACGTCTTCCCGCCGTTCACGCCGGCGTCTCCCCGACGTCCGCGCGCCGCGCGCCGTTCGCGCCCGCGTCGAAGAAGTGCGCCTTGTCGGCGTCGAACCGCAACCCGACCGCCTCGTCCGGTTCGCGGCCCGCGTCGGGCGGCACGCGGGCAGCGACGAGCGTCTCGCCGAGGCGCACGTTGAGCAGTGTGCAGTCGCCGAGCAGCTCCGAGGAGAAGACCCGCCCGTCGAGGGCGCCCGCGCCCGGCTCGCCGACGCGGACGTCCTCAGGGCGGAAGCCCAGCGTGACGGCGCCCGATGGTTGCCCCGGCGCGGCGACCGTGCCCGTCGCGTGGTGGAAGTGCCCCTCGCCGCATTCGCCGGCGACGAGGTTCATCGGCGGGGAGCCGATGAAACCCGCGACGAAGCGGTTAGCCGGGTGCGCGTAGATATCGGCGGGGCGGCCGATCTGCTGGATGCGCGCGCCCTCGAGGATCACGATCCGGTCGGCGAGGGTCATCGCCTCGACCTGATCGTGGGTGACGTAGACGGTGGTGGTGGCAAGCTCGCGCTGCAGGTGCTTGAGCTCGGCACGCATGACGGTGCGCAACTTCGCGTCGAGGTTCGACAGGGGCTCGTCCATCAGGAACAGGCTCGGACGGCGCACGATGGCGCGGGCGAGGGCGACGCGCTGGCGCTGCCCGCCCGAGAGCTCGGCCGGACGGCGCGTGAGCAGGGTGTCGAGCTCGACCTTGGCCGCGGCGTCGGCGACGCGCTCGCGCCGCTCGGCCTTCGCGACGCGCTGGATCTTCAGCGGGTAGCCGATGTTCTCCCCGACCGTCATGTGCGGGTAGAGCGCGTAGTTCTGGAACACCATCGCGAGGTCCCGGTCGCGGGCGGGGCGCTCGTTGACGCGCGTGCCGCCGATGCGTATCTCTCCCGAAGTCGGCTCGTCGAGACCGGCGATCAGGCGCATCGTCGTCGACTTGCCGCAACCGCTCGGGCCGAGCAGCACGAGGAACTCGCCGTCCTCGATCGCCAGATCGAGCGACTCGAGCGCGGTATGACGACCGAAGCGCTTGCACAGCGCGTCGAGCTCGACCGTGGCCATGTCAGTGTCTCTCCTTGAAGAAGGTCGCGTCGAAGGGCAGGCGCAGCGTCTCACCGCTGTCGCTCGCGAGCGACAGCGTCGGCCCGTCGATGGAGATATCCGAGATGCTCTCCCAGCCGCGTGGCCGCGCGATGCAGCCCGTCACGTGAGCGACGCGGTGGCGGCGTCCGGGGGCGAGCGCCAGTGCGCTCGGCACGCCCAGGCGAGTCAGGCGGTTGTCGGCGAGCGCCGCGCGGTGCCCAGAGGCTTCGGCCGAGCAGCCGTCCTCCACGCCGAGCACGCCGCGGTGGCGGCCGTTCCAGGGCGCGTGATCGCGCCCGCCGTTGGAGTGCCAAAGCATCGTCACCGGCAGCACCACCGGGTTCTTCAGGAAGAAGACGATGTCGTCCTCGACGTCGCGCAGCACGGCGCTCCAGCCGATCGTTCGTTCCGCGCTCTCGACGAGGGTGACGAAATCGTCGTGACGCTCCGCGATCGGCAGGCGGGTGATGTCGATCGTGCCGCCGCCCTCGGCGGGTACGGCGCTCGGATCGAGCACGTGGGCGCCGGCGGCGAGCCGATGGCGGCCGTGGTCGAGCGGCGGGTCAACGACGAGGACCGCGCGCTTGGGCGAGACGCACAAGCGCGCGGTGCCCTCGCTTCGGATCATCGGATGGTGCGCGACGCTCAGACCGTCCTCGCCGCCATCGACGACGTGCGTCTGGTAGAGCAGCGGGGCGTCGTGGGCGAGGACGAGTCGCTTCCCGATTGTCGCGCCCATGATCCGCCGCTCGAGCACGAGCTCGAGCGTGCCCACACCGCGGGCGGTGCAGCGCCAGCGGCTGTTCGCGCTCCAGCCGTGCGGCGGACCGGTCTCGACGTCGTTCGCACCGAACGGTGCGCAGAAGAAATCGCCGGCGAGACGGCGCTCGACCGGTGCCAGCGCTTCCCCCTCGGGGAGGGTATCCGGTTCGTCCGCCCACGGCGCCGCCGCGAGCGGCACAAGTCGCCGTCCGCCGTGACGGAACACGAGCTCGGGCAGGTTGCCGATCGCGGGATCGAGGGCGAGCTCGCCGTGGGGCGTGTCGATTCGCAGCCGCTCGCGAGCGGGGTCTCCCGGCAGGCGCGAGGCCGATGTCGCGACGGACGACAAGGTCACTCGCCCTTCACGGCGAGACCGCCGTCCACACGCACGATCTCGCCAGTGACGAACGCCGCCCGGTCGCTCGCGAGGAAGGCGACGACGTCGGCGACCTCGTGCGGCTGGCCGAAGCGGCCGATCGGATGCGCGCGGTTCCAGGTCTCGATTAGCTCGGACGGATCGTCCATCGAGGCGAAGAGCTTCTCGTTGAGTGGCGTCATGATCGTGCCCGGCGCGACCGCGTTGACGCGGATGCCGGCCGGGGCGAGATCGACCGCGCTCTGCCAGGTCAGCGCGTTGATCGCGCCCTTCGCCGCCGCGTAGGCCGGCCAGCCCTTGAAACCGCGCATCCCCTGCACCGAGGAGAGGTTGACGACGGCGCCGGCGCCGCGGCGGCGCATCGCCGGAACGCACACACGCATCGCCCGCCAGTAGCCGTTGAGGTTGGTGTCGATGACCGTGGTCCAGCGCTCTTCGTCGATCTCGTCGACCACGCCGTCGAGCGCGCGGGCGGCGTTGTTGACGAGGATGTCGATGCCACCGAAGCGTTCGACGACGTGCGCGCCCATGGCTTCGACCGCCGCCATGCTGCGCACGTCGGTCGCGACGAACGACGCCCGTTCGCCGAGCTCCTCGGCCGCGGCCCGTCCGGCCGCCTCGTCCACGTCGGCGATCACCACCGAGCCGCCCCCGGCGAGGAAGGCCTCGGCGCAGGCGCGCCCGATACCCATCGCACCGCCGGTCACCACGACCACCTTGCCGGCGAACTCTTCCGTCCTCGTCCCACTCATCATCACGCGCCCTCGAAGACGGGTTGACGCTTGTCGAGGAAGGCGGCGATGCCTTCCCGGCCGTCGCGCGTGCCGTACAGGCGAAAGAGGGTCTCCTGTTCGAGACTCTTTGCCGTCTCGATCGGTGCGTCGGCACCTTCGCGGATCAGACGTTTCATCTGTGCCTGGGCGAGCGGGGCGACCTTCAGGCAAGCACGCGAGCGGGCGAGGGCGAGCTCGCCGAGCGCCTCCGGGGTGGCGATCTCGGCGACGATGCCGAGCGCGTGGGCGCGGTGCGCGTCGAGCTGCCAGCCGGCGAGCATGACCTCGGAGGCGGCGTACTTGCCGACCGCGCGGGTGAGCCGCTGCGTGCCGCCACCGCCGGGGCAGAGCCCGAGCCGTCCCTCGGGGAGACCGAGCCGGGCGTTGTCGGCGCAGACGATGATGTCGCAGCACAGCGCGATCTCGAAGCCGCCGCCGAGCGCGTAGCCCTCGATCGCGCAAATCGTCGGCTTCGAGAGACGCTCGATCCGGTCGAACAGCCGCCGCCCTTCCAACTGGTAGGCGACGAACTCGGCGCGGCGGTCGCCGCGGTACTCGGCGATGTCGGCGCCGGCGACGAAGGCCTTGCCGCCGGCGCCGCACAGCACGACGACGCGCGCCGCCGCATCCGCCTCGGCGGCGTCGATGGCCCGGTCGAGCTCGGCCAGCATCGGGCCCGACAGGGCGTTGAGCTTGTCGGGACGGTTGAACAGCCATTGGCGCACGCCCGGGTGCGGCTCGGTGATCTCGATAAGCGACATGAGGATCAGCCCTTGACGGCACCGGCGGTCAGGCCGGCGACGAAGTAACGTTGCAGGAGGAAGAAGACCGCGATGACCGGTACCGAGACCATCATCGAAGAGGCCATCAGCTCGCCGTAGCGGATGCCGTACTGGCCGATGAAATCGTTGAGCCCGACCGGCAGGGTGCGCATCTCGCGCGTCGAGGTGAACGACAGCGCGAACAGGAACTCCTGCCAGGTGACGATCAGCACGTAGACGGCTGTCGCGATGACGCCGGGGCGTGTCAGCGGCAGGACGATCTGCCAGAAGATGCGCACCGGTCCCGCCCCGTCGACGCTCGCCGCTTCCTCGAGCGAGATAGGTAGCTTCGCGAGGAAGCCGTGCAGCATCCACACCGCCACCGGCAGCGTGACAGAGACGTAGGCGATGATCAGCGAGGCGTGGGTGTTCAGGAGGTCCGCCGCCCGCATCATCTTGTAGATCGGGATGATGATCGCCGCGTGCGGGAACATCTGCGCGAGCACGACCAGCGAGAGCAGCGCGGAGATCACCAGCAACTTGGTGCGGGAGAAGCAGTACGCGGCGAGAAGCGCGAGCGAGACGGTGATCAGCACGGTCGCGCCCGAGACCACCAGCGAGTTGACGAAGTAGGTGCGGAACTCGGGGCGGAAGGCGCTTTTGTAGTTCTCGAGCGTTGGCGACTCGGGCCACAGCCGCGCGGGAATCGCGAACGGCTCCTCGGGGGGCTTCAGGCTGACCGAGAGCATCCAGAAGAACGGCAGCAGCACGACGGCGGCGAGCAGGATCTGCAGCGCGACGAGCACCATGCGCGAGCCGGGAGAGGTGCTCACGAGGTGCGTCTGCGGTTGGCGCTCGCGCGCTGCAGCACGACGTACACCGCCACCAGCACCGCCAGAACGAGAATCGAGAACACCCCGTAGGTGGCCGCTTCGCCGAAACGGAACTGACCGAAACCGGTCTCGAATATCTGGGTCGGGAAGATGTGCGTGGCGTTCTGCGGGCCGCCTCTGGTCAGCACCCAGATCATGTCGAAGTAGTTGAAGGTCAGGATCGTCGTCAGCACCACGTTGACCAGCATCACGTCGCGGATCGCCGGCAGAATCACGTCGACGAGGCGCCGGAAGGGTCCCGCGCCGTCGATCGTCGCGGCCTCCAGCTGCTCGCGGTCGACACCCTGCAGGGCGGCGAGGAAGATCAGCGTCGAGAACGGGAAGCCTTTCCAGACGGCGGCGACGATCACCGCCGCCATCGCCGTGCCGCTGTCGGCGAGCCAGGCGGCGTTGTTCTCGACCAGCCCGAGGTGCAGCAGCAGGGAATTGATCAGCCCCAGCTGCGGGTCGTACATGAAGCGCCAGAGGATCGCGGCGACCACGCCGGGCAGCACCCAGGGGAGCATGACCAGCGCCCTGAGCACGCCCTGGCCGCGCATGCCGACGTTCAGCAGCAGCGCCACGGCGAGCCCGAGCATGTTCTGCAGAATCACCACGCCGACCGTCCAGATCAGCGAGTTGCGCACGATCTCCGGGAAGTCGCGACTCGAGAGCACCTGCTCGTACAGCGCCCAGCCGGCGAAGGTCGGCTCGGGGTCGATGAACGAGGTCTGGTAGAAGCTCTCGATGATCGTGCCGATCATCGGGTAGTACATCAGCACCGACAGCAGCAGTACCGTCGGGGCGAGGCACAGCCACAACAGCCAGCGATCGTGGCGAGTCATCGACGCGCTCCTCGGCGATCAGCTCAGCGCGTCGATCCTCTCGCAGGCAGCCTCGGCTGCCGACTGCACCGCCCCGCCCGACAGCACGTCCTGGTAGAGACGCATCTGGATCTCGGCCATCTCGAGATAGCGCGGCGAGAGCGGCCGCGGCATGGCGTTCTCGAGGTGGGTCATGATCGACTCGGGGTCGCTGCGGTTCGTCTCGAGGAACGCCTCCGCGGCGGCCTTGTTGGCGGGGATCAAGTCGACCACGTCGCCGTTGACGTCCTCGCGCACCATGAACTCGATGAACTTCCAAGCCGCGTCCTGATGCTCGGAGCTCTCGAACACGGCGAGGTTCCAGCCGCCGAAGGTACCCACCGGTGTCATCCCCTCGGGGGCGGTGCCGTTGACGAAGCCCCAGTCGATGTCGCTCTTCTGCAGCGTGGGCTGCTCGAGCGCCGGCCAGAACTCGATGCCGAGCGAGCCGTTGAGGAAGAGCTCGCGCATATCGCCCGACGAGGCGTTGAGGATGCCCTCGGGGGCGAACTCGGCGAGGCCCTGTACGTACTCCAGCGCCTCGACCGCCTCGGGGGCGTCGAGCGCGCAGGCACCGCTGTCGTCGAGCACGCGGCCACCGTTCGAGAACACGAAGCTGTTGACGACGACGACGGTGTCCTCGCCGTTGTGCCCGAACAGTCCGACGCCGAATGTGCCCTCGCCGGTCATCGCCTCGGCCGCCGCGCGCAGCCCCTCGAACGTGGTCAGCGACTCGGGCTCGACGCCGGCCTCCTCGAGCAGCGTGCGGTTGTAGAAGCTGAACTGCCAGACATCGACGTTGAACGGCATGCCGTAGAGCCCGTCACCGTAGGCGGCCGAGTCCCAGGCGCCACCGAAGAAGGCGTCTCGCTCGAGACCGGCCGACGCGGCGCGCTCGGCGAGATCCACGACGGCACCGGCCTCGGCGAAGGCGGCGAGCCAGATCTGATCGAGTGTGGCGATGTCCGGCGCGTTGCCGCCCTGCACCGCCGTCAGCAGACGTTGCTGGTACTCGGGGTAGGGGATGGTCGTGACCTCGATCGCGATGTCGGGGTTCTCCTCCGTGAAGCGATCGACCGCCGCCCGCTGCACGTCCGACAGCCCGCTCTCGGTCTGCTGGTTGTCCCAGAACTGCAGCGTGACCTCCTGGGCGAGGGCCGGCGCGGCGAGGGAGGAAGCGGCGATCGCCGCGGTGACTGCGAATACCTTCATGACGTCTCTCCGGTTACGTGATGTCGCGACCGCGCGGGCGGGGCGCCCGGCGGTGTCGTGGCGGATTCGCCGGACGGCGGTGCGTCCGTGCGCTCGTCGGGGGCGACGAGCACGTCGATGCCGGCCGAGCGGAGCGTCTGCCGATCGAGCGGCAGCGAGCCGTCGTCGGTGACGAGGATGTCGACCTCGCCGAGCGGGGCGATGCGGTGATTGGCCGCGGCGCCGATCAGCGTGTGATCGGCGAGCACGCAGAGCGTGCGTGCGGCTCCGATGAAGCGACTGCCGGCGAGCGCGCGCCGCTCGTCGCTCGTCGACAGGCCGAACGAGCGCGAGACACCCGCGACCGACAGGAAGGCACGATCGGCACGCAGGCACTCGAACAGAGCGCCGAGGCTCGGCCCGACGAGGTAACGGGCACCGCTCTGCAGCTCGCCCGCGGTCAGTACGGTGCGAAGCCCGGGCAGACCGGACAGGCGTTCGAGAACGTCGAGCGAGTTCGTTACGACCGTGAGCCGGTCGGACTCGCCGACACCGGCCGGCCGGGAGAGGTCCGTCCGCCGTGCATCGGCGAGTGCCTCGGCGAGTGCGAGCGTAGCGGCGCCCTCGCCAATGATGATCGTCTCGCCCGGCTCGATCTGCGCGAGGGCGGCGCGGGCGATGACCCGTCGCAGTCGGGCGAGCTCGGCGGCGATGCTCGTGTGCGGTGGCGCGAGCGTCACGTCGAGCGCTCGCTCGCTCGCGCGCCGGCGCATCGCATGGAACATCGTCCGGTACCAGTCGTGCGCCGGGAAGTGCGCCATGAACGCTACGCGTGGCCGGCGACGCGTGCGCCGGCGATCGGCGTCGGCAGCCCGCGGGGCGTGCGGCGCAGGGGGAGGCGAGGCGAGCTCGTGAGGCGACTGGGCCGTCGCGTGCTCGATCAGTCGAGTCTCGACGTCGGGGCGCAGCGCCCACGTGCCGCCGCCACTCACCGCGTAGTAGCGCGAGAGGCTCCCGGCCGAGACGATCGCCGTGGGGGTGTAGACCGCGTCCGGGCTCTCGCCGTCCAGGAGCCGCCGCACCGTATCGATCGCGGCCGCGCCGACCACACTCGGGAACAGCGCCGAGACCGCCACCAGTGGTCCGTCGCCGGCAACCCGGGCGACGAAGTCGGGACGCTCGCCGCCGCTCGCATACACCCGCACCTGGCGGGCGGAGCGCTCGGCCGCATCGAGACCGGCGAGCGCGCAGTGATCGTTCACCCCGTAGACCACGTCGATGTCCTCGTGTCCGGCAAAGGCGTCGAGAGCGACCGCCAGGGCCGACTTGTAGGTGCCCAAGCCGTCGGCGCGCAGGAACAGCGTCTCGGCGGCGCACTCGGCGACGAGGCCTTGCTCGAAGGCGTCCGTGCGGCGCGTGGTGTTCGCCAGCGCGCCGTGCGTGATCAGCAGGCAGACGAGCCGCGCTCGCCGCCCAACCTGCCTTCCGGCGAAGCGTCCGAGCTTGAACGCCGAGCACTCGTCGTCCGGCCCGACGTACACGCCTCCTTCCTGCGGCGCGGATTCGGCGACGAAGGGCAGTCCGCGACGACGGATCTGACGTCGAAGCGCCTCGACGCCGCGTCCCTCGATCGGCGGCAGCACGATCGCGTCGATGTCGTCGAGCGAGAGGTCCGCATCGCCATCACGGACCAGCGTCGGCCCAGGGTAGGGGAGCACGTTGTCGCCACCACCACCGGCGCCCGAGATCGCGGCCGCGCCGCCACGGGTACGCCGCAACTTGACCCGGGCGGCAAGCTCGGCGATGTCGCGGCGGATGGTCACGCGCGATACCGTTGGCACCAGATCGCACAGCTCGTCGACGCTCACGATGCCGCGGGCGCGGAGCGCGGCGAGAATCCGTCGATGTCGCTTGTGCTTGATCACGTGATGCCCGGTCGTGCGGAGGACGGGAACACGCTAACCCGATCAGCGCAGCGGAATCACGAATGACGTGATCAAACGTCGCAAGTGATCAAATCCGATCAGCCGCACCGACGGCATCGGCGTTCTCGAAGCGAATGCGGTCCGAAGTCCCAGATGCCGGCACAGCGCGCCTGGTAGCAGTTGATCGCATAGGCGTCGCGCCCCTCGAGTCGGGTGAGCAGGCTGTCGAAGTAACGCCGGTTCGCCATCGCCTCGGCAGCCGAATGCTCCCGTTGATGGACAGATTCCGGGCTGCTCGAACTGCTGCCGCACTCGGATGCTCGGATCGGAGACGCGCCTATGTAATTTAACATAATATACATTATGCGCACAAATTTCCGGGTGCGATTCACCTGAAGCTCGCAGATCGGCGTCAATTGTCGTTCCTCAGAAAGATCAGGACATCTGAGGACCAATCGTGCGAACCACAGGAGCAATAGTCACGACGAGATGACAACGCAGGACCAAATCACCGTACGTGACGGCAGTTGAGCCAGCAAAGTTCCGGACATGGCGGACCAGTCAAGAGCAAAGTTCCGAACATCGCGGAGACGCCGAACACCCAGTTGACCACACGAGCCGGAGCAATAGTCCGAACACGGCGGCGTTGGACGCTCGGCTGATCCCGGGAAGCGGATCAATAGTCCGGACGTGGCGGTATAGGAGACGCAGGCGACCACAGGAACGGGAGCAATAGTCCGAACATCGCGGGGTCGAAGGCTCGATCAGCTGCGGAACGCGGAGCAATGGTCCGAACGTGGCAGCGCTGAATGCTCGACCGGTCGCGAAAGGCGGAGCAATCCTCCGTACGTGGCGGCGTTGGAGGTGACTGGCGCACGCTGACCCGTTCTCAGCGAGAACTCTCGGTTCATCGCCCTGTCTCCGTCTCACTCGGCAGCAGGCGCAGACGCCCGACGCGCGCGCGCCCCAGAATCCATAGAAAGGAGATTCCGTGGATGGCTGATGGCCGCCTCCCGCCGACCAGTTCGACCGGCTTCTTCTCATTTCTACGGTGAACTCTCTGCCGAAGGATCGTTCGGTAGGCGCTTCTCCAGCCGCCTGAGCGCCTCGGCCACATGAGCACCGATTGCGTCGTTCGCCGCCTGCGCCTTCGCCCGCTCGGCTGCGAGATCAGCCTCCAACCGAGCGATGCGTTCGTCGGCAGACGTATGGGCGCGGATCCGCTCCTCGAGCCGCGTTTCGAGCGTGGCCAGTTCGCCACCGCGCTCGGCGACCAGAGCGCTGGTCGTGTCGAGCCGGACCTGTAGGGCGTCGATCGCCTCGCGATGACTGGCCCCGGCGAACTTCGCTTCTTCGCGAGCGTCGGTCAGCCGGGCGTCGAGCTGCTCGACGGCGCTCTCCGCCGCCGAGCGCCGCGCACGCTCTTCCCCAAGCGTCGCGTCGCGTTCATCGACCCGATTCAGCGCCGCAGTGCGGTCCGCGTCGAGCCGCTCGAGCTCGCTCTCCCGCGTCGCCATGTCGGCCTCCCGAGCCGCGACCGTCGCCGACAGCGACCGTGCGTACGCTTGTAACTCGGCGAGGTCGCGTTCAGCCGTAGTTAGGCGGGAAGCGGTCCGGCCGAGATCGGCCTCGAGCGCGGCGACCTGGCCATTCGCGCGCTCGCGCTCAAGGGCGGCTGCGCGGCTCTCGGCTTCCGCCCGCTCGCGTCGGGCGTCGGCAGCGGTGACCCGCTCCTCGGCCTCGGCGCCGGCGCGGGCGATGGCCGCGTCAGCCGCTTCGCCGGCCTCGGCGGCCAGCGCTGTCATCGTCACCGACAACGCCTTCAACAGCGCCGCCTCCATCGATCCGGTCGCCGGAGCACCACCCGCGGCGATCAGCCGCTCGCCCTGAATCTCGCCGCGCAGGCGCGAGATCGTCGCCAAGCTGCCGCTGCCCAGCTCGTCGCGGAGCTCCCGGACCGAAGGCGAGCGCCCTGCACGGGCGGTGAACGCGTCGAGCGCCTCGGCGACCTGCTCGCGAACGAGCCCGGGCCGACCTGGCCGGCGTGCGGGTAGCGCTTCGGGCGTGTGGTCAGGGGATTCGGGGACGTCGTCTGGTGCCGGCATGAGCAGACGGTAGATGAGCGGTCGATCCGCGTCAACAGTTTTGATGCGATTTTGTTTCGTAACGCGTTCCCATTCTTTTAAGTAGTGATAAGCTCACTTCTCATTACATATTTCGCTGGTCTCTGCTACGCTGAAAGCCGCATCGCAATGCCGATTGACGATCACTCCCCGCGGTCTCGAGTCCGAGGCCGTCGGCGCGCACCCCGAACGCGTCGGCTCGGCCGTCGATCGGGTCGTGGCGGTCACGGTCGCCGTTAGACGTCCGCCGTGCCCGCTATCCTCACCGTATCGAGGCTTTCCCCCATGCCGCCCCGACCTCAACAACCTGCCGACACGACCGGGCTCGTGATCTGGCACGACAGCGGAAGCGGCGGGCTGAGCGTCCGCTACCACGACCGCGCTGGCCTGTCCGCCTACGACGGCGAGGCGCTCGGCGTCGCCGGCGTCCTCCACGATGGCGGGTTCGCACGCTGGTACGCGCCGGTGCCCACCGTTCGGGTGACGGCGGACGCAGTCGAGGCGACGGTACAGCCCTTGCGCGACGTGACCGCCGACGACCCCTCGGCGATTTTGCCGATCGACTTTCCGCTGGGACCGATTTCGGTGCAGGCGGACGAGATCGAGCACCACTTGGCGCTGGTCCACCGCCAGGCGCGACTCTCGGCGCGCGATCTCGGGCGGATGGGCCGGGCGCTCCGGGCGCTCGAGCGGCGCCCCGTCGCGACGGGGTCCGTTCCGTGAGCGGCGAGCGCGATCGGCACCGCCGGCTGTACCGGGCGATTCCGTCGATGACCTGCGAGCGCGGCTGCAGCGAGTGCTGCGGGCCGGCACCGCTCTCGCCGTGGGAGGCCGAGCGGCTCGGGATCGCCGGGACCGTGGCCACTCCCGTTCATCCTGGCACCACGCGCTGCGCCTTCCTCATCGACGGACGCTGCTCGGTCTACGCGCGTCGGCCGTTCATCTGCCGCGTCTTCGGCACCGCCGAAGTCCTGCCCTGCCCCCGCGGGCGGGCGCCGCGGGGGGATCGCGTGATCCCGCTGGTCGAGATGATCGCGCTGGTGAAGTCGTTCGAGGACGGCTGTCCGCCCGGGTGGCAGGAGGCCCGCCGGCGAGCCGTGCGCGACGTCGTCGCCCGCGACGGCACCGCCGACGAGCTCGGCGCGCTCGACGCCTGCCAGCGCCTCGCGCGTGGGGTCGGAAGCGGCGCCCGATGAACGACGACGACGGCGCGCTCGCGTCGCACGACACGGCCACAGCGATCGCGCTTCGCACCGACGCACTCGAGAAGGCACAAGGCTACGCCCGCGCGAGCCGCTCGGCGGCCACCTGGCGCGCCTACGAGAGCGACTGGCGGGTGTTCGGTGCTTGGTGCGACGCCGCGGCGGTGTCGGCGCTGCCAGCCACGCCGGAAACGCTGGCGATGTTTCTGTCGTCCGAGGCCGCCGACGGGCGCGCACCCTCGACGCTGCAGCGGCGCCTGGCGGCAATCCGGCTGGTGCACCTCGCCGCCGAGCATCCTTCCCCGCACGACGCGATCGCGGTCACCGAGGTGATGGCCGGTATCCGGCGGGCGCACGGACGACCGCCGGTGAAGAAGGCGCCGGCGGTCGATCTCGAGATCCGCTCGATGGTCGACGCGCTCGAGCTGACGACGACACAGGGGCTACGCGATCGGGTGGTCGTGCTACTCGGGTTCGCCGGCGCGTTCCGCCGCTCGGAGCTCGTGGCGCTGGAGGTGTCCGATCTCGAGCGACGTCCGGAGGGACTGTTGGTGACGATCCGGCGCAGCAAGGGCGATCAGGAGGGCGAGGGGCAGATCGTGGCGATCCTCGCACAGCCCACCTCCCCTTGGTGCCCGGTGGCGGCCGTCGAGGCGTGGCTTCGACATGCCGGTATCACGACGGGCCCGATCCTACGCCGGGTGTACCGGGGTGGGAGAACCGAGGCGGAGAAGCCGCTCTCGGAGCAGAGCGTGACGACCATCGTCAAGCGGCTCGCCGGCCGAGTCGGGCTGGAGGCGGCCGACTACGCGGGGCACAGCCTGCGACGGGGGTTCCTGACGAGCGCGGCGAGAAATCGGGCCGATTTGCTGAAGCTGCTCGCGCAGTCGCGGCACCGGAACGTGGAGACGGTGCGCGGCTACATCGAGGACGAGAAGCGGTTCGAAAACCACGCGGCCGAGGGTCTGCTCGCCGACAGCAGGCTTCCGTGAACTGCCCCGTACGGGAGGTCCGTACCGCTGCACGATTCCGTCGAGACCGAGAAGGCAGTGATCGGATCTCGACGGAGAAGCCTGCCGAACGACTGGTAGCACCGGCAAGCATGGCCAGGAAGCTTCGACCTTGAAACATGCAGTCGTCGGAGATTTGTGCCACGAGCGGAAAAGGCCTCCACACCGCTCGAGACGCCGAAGCACTCCAGAACACAACTATCGACGCGTCTACCGGAACCGAGCGCGTCCGGCACGGGACCGGATCCGTACCCGACCGAGAGCACGCGTCGCCACTGACCCTGTCGACGCATCCGATCATCAGATCGCCTGCCCCAATGCATCGATTCCACGGCCCAAGGGGCCTGTCGCCACTCCGCTGACTTCACCTGCACATACTCTCCGATGATCGACTTCAACCGAATTCGCGCCCATGACGGCTCGCAGGAGCGTGGATTCGAAGAGCTTTGCTGCCAGTTGGCACACGAAGAGCCGCGGCCTCCCGGCGCCCCGTTCATCCGCACCGGTCGTGGCGCTGACGCGGGCGTCGAGTGCTACACCCGACTCACGGACGGTGGAGAGTGTGGCTGGCAAGCCAAGTACGTCGACTCGTGGAAACGAGCGCAACCGCAGCTCGACGACTCGCTGAAGTCCGCACTTGCCAATCGTCCAGCTCTCAACCGGTTCGTGGTCTGTCTTCCCTTCGATCTGCCGGATGGCCGGCGGGCGGGCGTGACGACGCAACGCGAGCATTTCGACCAGTGGTGGGCCGTGCGCTCGTCTTCTCGATCCGTACCTGATCTGCCTCGCCGGCAGACGGGCGGCTGCTCGACGTGCTCATCGTGTCCGCCCGGAGCGGCAACGGCGTCGATGCGCTCGAGCAGGCGATCGACGACTGCATCCCGGCCGGGGAGTGGCGCTACGGCGAGGACGAGCTCACCGATCGCTCCTCCCGCTTTCTCGCCGCCGAGGCGGTGCGCGAGCAGCTCACCCGCATGCTGTCCGAGGAGTTGCCCTACGCCCTCAGCGTGGAGATCGAGACCTTCGAGGAGACCCCGAAACTGATGCGCATCGGTGCCGTGATCTGGGTCGAGAAGACGAGCCAGAAGGGCATCGTGATCGGCAAGGGCGGCGAGCGCCTGAAGGACATGGGCAAGCGCGCGCGACTGTCGATGGAGACGCTGTTCGAGCGCAAGGTCTTCCTGGAGCTCTGGGTGCGGGTCAAGGAGGGGTGGGCCGACGACGACCGGGCGCTGCGCAGTCTCGGCTACGAGAGTCCCTGAGCGCGCGCCGGGCGAAGATGAGCGACGCGAACGCGCTGCAGGCGAGCTACCTCCTGCACTACACCCCCTGGCGTGACACGAGCTTCATCGTCGACCTGTTCACGCTCGGGCAGGGGCGACTGGGGCTGATGGCGAAGGGTGCACGGGGCGGCAAGGCGCGAACCCGGGCGCTCTATCAGCCGTTCCGGCCGCTGCTCGTCTCCTGCCACGGCGACGGCGAGCTTCGCACCCTGACCGGTATCGAGGAGAGTGGGGC